>Ga0123354_10000650_pt1 | contig 36542 bp, 25 predicted proteins | sample TergutLab28metaG_2_FD_97872 | JGI IMG/M metagenome (GOLD analysis project Ga0123354, IMG submission 97872) | Labiotermes labralis P4 segment gut microbial communities from Petit-Saut dam, French Guiana - Lab288 P4 | ecosystem: Host-associated > Arthropoda: Insects > Digestive system > Gut ... | reverse complement strand
CACCTCAGTTATAAAACCAGTCAGTTAATATGCAGGGAGAAAACAGCTGTTTTTTTTTTTTACATCCATACAATACACATAAATGCAATGCATGGGCACAACATAGGACTTTTTGTGTTAAATCTTTTGGTACTTAGAGTACCCATGGGGACATACAGGGTTAATTGGTAAATTTCAATATAAGTATTAGGTTCATGGTGGAACCTGATTGCATGTTGTAGTTTCATTCAGTTGTGAAGGGATAGTTTAGTAGTACAGCATTTAACTTGTATTTGTTTCCAATCTTGGCTGGTGCTGGCTTTCTTACCATACCTGTCATTTAGTCTTTTGAACACTAAGGGTGTGTCATTTTCAAGAAATCTATACATATTAATTCTGATAATCTTGGATTGTTAGTGGTCCAAAGTGCTGAAAATATACTCAAAACAGTCTTCAGATACCACTTCTGAATTGCATCCCTGATGAGAATGTGTGATGCTGGAACAAAAGAGTCGCCTGATGCAAGTTCAAGTAAGATTACTCTGACAGGCTAGTACATAATTTGACTCACCAGTTGAAGGTTCTGTTTTTTATCAGTTGGCACTCACAGCTCATTCAATAACATAGATCACATGTCCCCACCCTTAGGCTTAGTCATATTGGAATGGCACGGTGACACCCTGGACGACAGGTAGTGTAATGGTGTTCAATAGGCGTTCATGGTAATGATGAACAGATTAAATTATGATCAAAGTGTTCTATTTTTAGTGTTCTTTGGCAGAAGTATATGGCTTTAGCTTCAGTATGTTTTTCAGTTTGCTCATCCTTGAAACATTCGGACAGATTTTTGTGAACTACAATGGTAGAGGTCCCTGGCAAGCATTGTTATCAAAATTATGTATTTATCCATGCAACCTTGTCATACTTTACATGAAACTCAAATTGAAGTTCAGATGGTTTGCTTTGCAACAGTAGATTATATCTGCAATAAATGAATGTGAAGGCCACTGAGGTATGTAAAATCCCAATGAACACATTTTGAAAATATGTTTGTCCATGTGTTACCCAATTTTCAGTTGACTCACTCATATTATTTCTGTTTTTCAGGTGCTCTGCAGCATCATCTTGTTGATTCTGGTGTAAGTACAGCATTGTCTAAGCTTTCTTCTGAGGAGAATGTTACCAGTATCAGTGATCAGATAACTCGACTCATCTCTACGCTGGATTCAGGCTGAACATGCACAGAGTTTTTGTCATATTCATTTATTTGCTCTACTGTTAATATGATTCTTTAATATTTTGTGATCTCATTATATCAATGTTTCCAACATCTCATTTGAGAGTTGTCTTTGAATGATGTCTTGCTTATATGGGACTGTTTTAAAACGATTTTCTATGTTCCGAAACCTAGGCATATTATTTCTTAATTAACTTCTTTTCGTATTTGTAAAATAATTTATTTCAGTATTGGTAATTACCAACTTAAATTTCTGCATAATGTAGAAACAATTGTACTGCTTTTATAGCTCAGTATAGCGTTTACATGCCATATTCAATTTTATATTATGATGCTAGTTTTTTGTGCTTATGAACAAGTAAAACAGGAGACACCATTGATAAATAAGTAGACTTTGATCCTTGTAAATAATGAAAAGAAAATAGAGAATTTGGCTGTTTGATTGAAGTGTAGTCAGTCACCTGAACTTGTTCTGTACCAATTCTGTTTGTTGGGGCATATGGCACAGAACAATGGCAGTGTGTACTGGGAGCGGACAAATTATCCTTTAATGTCTACTGAAGGTTCTCTGAAGTAGCTGAGATTTCATACCTCAAAATATTATGTAAAAGAAACAGCAAAAGGTTCAAAAAATATTAGAAATAAACTAAGCCATTTATATTTTTAGACAATAAATTGGTAATGGAGAATCAATAACAACACAGAATATTGTCACACATGTTTGACAGATATGTGGCATTGTTATAATTTTATAGAAATTTACTCACTTGCATGTCATGTATATTCTGCTCATTGTGTTTACTCCATGACATTGATACATGAATAAATGCTCATGAATATATTTGAGATGGGGCAAAAAAGTAGGGCATCATTTAATATTAGTTTTAATTTAACCCTTTAAAGCACACTGGTAACTATGTGTATCATCCACTTGTACATTCAAAAACTGCACTTCTTGCCTATGCATTGTATTTGTGTTTTTTATATGATTATTCTGTTACACAGCATTTACCAATTGATCTTTGTTAAAGAGATGCAAAGTCATTTCTTTGATGTAGGAAGTGAATTTTTAAATAGTGTTTAGATGACCATGCTTCAAAGAGTTAAGTAACACACAGCGGATAAAAATACACGGAGTAATACATGTACATGCATGTACTTGTCATCTGCAACAAGGTGGGAACACATTTTCTGAAATTTTGGTCCTAATAGTGCTGATTGTCAAGCTGATGGTCATCTTCTATGTGATGCCACATAGTTTCATAGACAAGTAGCAAAGGTTTTGGGGCAGTAGTTACTTGCAAAACCTTCAGACCTGTCTATCAGACTATTTGGTGATCTTCAAGAAAATTTGTATTGGACATTTCATTGTGGGGTTGGAGAAATGAAGAGCTTTCAAAGGCTTTTAAGGCACTAAATAATTTTTCATATTAAAAAATTAGTTTGTTACAGATTCTTTTATTTGGTGCTGTGGCTTGAGAAATACCATTTGCAATATGTTGTCATGCAGATTTAAAATGTGCTGTACTGTAGGCTGACTGAGAATCTGTCCACATTTTGAATTTTGTCCATAAATCGTATTAATTAATTGTGCTTTTAGAGCAGCTGTTTCAAAGAGATGTTCCATAATATTCAAACACATTTTTAATTTTTTAATTGATACACACTCTCATTGGTACTGACACATTTTCTCATTTAATTTCTAAGTGCTGCACATCACATAGTTTATTTCTATAAATTGTTGCTTCCCATTCCTGAGAAATGTCACACATATTCATGTATGTGCAACATAATTGACCTTTGTCCTTTACTGATTATTCACTCATCAAATGAAATATTGGAATTATGTGTGGTGTTTTCTGATCTACTGGAAATACATGCAACTCTCTGTTTCTTCAGTTATTGTTTTAAAGTAGACTCCAGAATTTAGCTGATCCATTGTTTCAAGGGTTTTGGTTGTTAGAAAATGCTTGAGATGATGTCAGACTTGTCAGTGATGTAGCAGGTGTCACACCACTTTGTGGGCCCATGCTAGCCTATCTTTCGTAATGTGTGACTGTTTGTGAACTAACTATTTGTATTTTCCATAGTGTAACACCAACAACATAGGAGTCCTTGCAATAAACTCTTCTGAAATGATTGTTGACTTCCCTATGCCTGCTTGTCTTGAAATTCGGTACTCAGTAAGCTTATGGTATTGCTAAGTGTGACTTTTGGTTTGCCAACATAGTTTTTAGAATTTGGTTATTTATGAATAGTGTTTGCAGTGATATTTATTTTCTTCACTTCTGATGGATTCCAATGCATTTAGACCAGAAGCATGAGATTAAACTAGGGAAAAAAAATATGTTGGCAATGTATCTCAGGGTGCATGTGCCAAGTTATTGAACATAAACAGGTCTTTGCATGGGAAGCCTTGTGTATTTGTTTTACCAAGTTTTCAAACTATTGGGGGCATTCTTAATAGTGCTGACATTTTATGTTAGTGCCCTTTAAATTCTAATATGTAGACTGACAAAGATCTTAACTTTTAACATAGAAGGACATGAGTCAAGTCTATCCTGATTGACGTTTTTATGATTTTTCTGTATCCAAACAACTGCCAGGTTAGTAGCGAGAAATATGGCTGACGATATCCTTAATATTCTTAATTTGTACACCACTTTTTATCACTTTTTCAACTCATTTGATGTTGCAAAACCTTTGCTTTTGAAATATTGCTGCTGAATAACTTAGAATCATTTAAATTTAAGTCAGATTTCTGGCAAGGGACACTGTACCTCATGTGGTATCTTTCTTCACTGCACAAGAACCTAGAAGTGAAGAAGAAACCTGGCTCCATCAGAGCTGAATGGCGCTGGACCAGGAAATTTTTTAAACCATGGCTGGTCAGCATATCCTGGTATCATAACACCTTACACAGGACTTTGTAAAATAAAGTGTTAGTGTTGTACACGGTTCTAACACACTGACAAAAAGTAGAGATGCCAAATCACCCCAGAACACATAGTGCATAACCAAAACATGTTATGATTTGTGGAAGTTAAAATAAGCAGGCAATATAGATAACAAGGAAGGAAGGAAGAACAAACTTGTAATCCACAATTGTCACAGATTTTTTGTGGTTTTCTTTAAATCATAGCAGACCATGTGAAATGGTGGACCATGGAATTCCAGATCTGGAGAGATGCAACCTGTATATTACTTCTTTTTTTAGGAGAATAAGTTCAAAGAAATGTACAATGTCTTCCTCAGACATAAACATAGAAAATCCAGACCTAGTTTCCCTGTGTAAATGGCCCATAGGATGAAGGTTTGAATTAATTCAGAAAGTATACTTTAAAGTTCATGAGAAAATTATCTGAGAAATTATTTTGTCATCTGCAGTGCGCATCTTGTTCATTGTGAAGTACTTACAACTTGAATAATGGAAATTATGAGTTACTGTGGAAATACACAAACAAATTAAGTAAGTTGTATTTAAAAATCAGCATGGCAAGGGTTTTATACAAAATAATCGAGTTACTTATGGCATATGAACTGCATGTATTCAAAATCAGTGTGAGACGCCATTTACATACTTACTGTACCTAGATGGTTGTGTCTGGTTGCTATCTAACATCCAGCTGCTGAATTTCTAGAGTCAAACCAAATTTAAAAACAAGTGTTGAAATACCCAACTTTTAAATAGAGACACAATATGCAATTGAAATTTCTTAATTATGTACCCAGTAAATGCATAACTAACAACTATACCTTTAAATAAATACTAAGACTTTAAAGGTACTGCTACAAATCCCACCCACAAATCACTGTACTATAACATTTCCTGTTATTAATGATACCGAATGGATCAAATCCACATTTTCATTATTAGACAGAAAACAGTTGCCAATTGCAACTACAGGCTGGTGAACAGAATGATGTATTGTGCTCAGTAAAAGTATTTTTGCTGTTGATTAGTTTAAGTTAGCTAATACACAAACACACCCACACACCACACAAATTACAGTTTACTAGAAGGCTAGACCAATGTTAAAGAAATAATAGGAAGTAAATCTAGTCTTATTAAATTGAGTGTATGCATACATTATGAAAAAACAAAGTAGCAGAATGTATAGTGCCAGACAGAAGTGCCAGTTTATAATAAAGTCTGTTGTAATAGTAATAGTGTATATAATAAATATAATGATGATGATGATGATGACGATGACAACGATGATGATGATGATGATGATAATGATAATGATAATGATACAACAGCTCTCTGAAGAGTACTGTGTCTTCATATATACCTAATACTTTCCATGCTTTCTGTGCTGCAAATAAGATTTTTTTCTGACAAACTTTGCCACATATGAGCTGAACCTTGGTAATTAATAGTATCTGTTCATCTTCTCCTGTCTTTTTTTGTGCTGGAATTATTTGTGGAATTCCAGCTGTCAAGGGTATGTATACATTGCCATGGACACTATATACAAAAAAAAAAGACAGAATATTTGCTAAATAATTCTCAACATGGAATGGGTTAACATAGCAATTTCACATGTGTATAGTGCTGTGTAAGATAGAGAAAAGTATTTAGTTCATTTGGAGGCAAAAGAAAATGTGTAAACGTATGGGCTTTGATATTTAAGAGGCTGTAGGATATTTCGTGTAAGACCCATTTTTGTACCTGTTATAATATTAAATGTAAATATAAAATTGCAACCATGCAGGACTGTTATTGAAGCCTTTCACCGTGTAGTCTAATGTGAAAAAGGTACTCTAAAACATATGTGCACACATTTATTTTAATACATGTACTGTGCATCTTTTATTATTTTGTACTATGACCAACAAATGCATAATTATCTCACAAATTATCACACTCGTACATGTTTCCACACTAATGTGTCATCCTCAGGTAGCTTGTAATCAGTACCTTGCCAAGTTACACAAGTGCTACAACGACAAATCTGATTGAATGATGAACAGAAGACCAATGAACCCAACCCACCATACAGTCTAGCCAATGTAATGAAACACATCACACAGCTTGACACACACTCAGACTCAGAACATAACGGGCCAGCACAACAGTAGCATCAATATAAAGTTGAGTCCATCATTAAATATACTGGACATATCCACAATATAACATTTATACATCCATATAATAAAGTCCATATTTATTACAGATTGTATATATGGCCACCACACAGACTGACTTCATGAGAATTGTAGCAACAAAAATATTTTAGCCCATTTTATTGTAAATAGGACAATTTTAATGTTTTAATGATTTTATGACATTAAGATTTCAACAACTATAGTATGAGAACTTGCATAAAGCCTATGTGAAACATCTTAATTATAAATTGTATTACCAACAGCTGCATTTTAAATACTTGTGTAACTTGGCAAGGCATTGATTACAAGCACTCTGAAGATGACACGATGGTGTCGAAACATGTAGAAGTATAATAATTAGTGAGATAAATGTGAATTTGTTGGTCATAGTACAAAATATGTATACATACTATATGAAAGTACACTAAATGCAAGTATAGGTACATCACTTTGAATGCCTGTTTCTTTCCTTGAGGTGCTAGTGCATTATATGTGTACCCATATGCTTTTGGCTTGCCAGGTCAGTTGTTAACAGAAGAATATTCTTGCCTTTCTTCATCAACAAGTCATATACTACTTTGGGCTCTGGCCTTTAAGGAATTACTTATGTATGTAATTTAACATTGCAATATTTAAATGTACACTTGGCACAGTTTACATATATATTTTCATTCTTTTCAAGCAACTAAATGAAAATGAAGTCTCAAGGGATAAAATATACAATTAACCAACCTGACTAGTAAGTAGGCAAATTGTATGCCCTTATTCATCAAGTTATAAAAGACATACCCAAATTAAACCTTATTAAAACTGTTGAGAGCTACAGTCACAATGTTACTCTTATACAGTTATGAATATTGATTGTTAACAAAGGAAGAGATGAGAATAATAGAAATGGCAGAAGACATTCCTTCAGTGACCACAGGTTGCAGAGTGACAGGTTATGAATACAGCGAAGATATAAGAGAGCTGAAATTAAGAGATATTAATCCAATAATAAAACCTCTCAAAAGTAATAGGTAACATATTTGGAAAGCATGGCTGAAATCCCAAATAGCAGTGATGTTGCAGTAATATCATATGAGTGGTAGAAGATGCCATAATGGCTGAGAAAGAGGAAATAGAAGAAAAAATTGAACACTTGTAACCCTCATAATTGAGCAGGCCAAGAGCTTCACTGTTTTGGTGGTGTTGGTGGTGGTGTCGATGACAACATTCGTAATAGTAACTGCAATGGTTGTAATTTATTAGGTGCTGAATGTATGCTTAAAAACTCACTCCAAAAAAATTAGCACTCAACACCAGACAACAAAATTACACATAATACCCCAAGATAATTAGAATATAGCAGAGAATTCTCACACTTTGTTATAAGTTAAATTGTTGAACAGGTTCTTAGGTTTTTGAGGCCTGTGTCTCTGTATAACTTCTGATTTCAAGATTTAGCTGTGTTGTGTTTTGATTCTGTGTTCACATACATTGTGGGCACCATCTGCAGGAGGCATGTGAAATGGAAGGAAGGTGTGAGTGTGAAGGTCTCATTATGAATAAGAGTAGGTTGTAAGCTGTGGTTCTGTCCAGTTGGCAGAGCTCATCTGGTTATGAAGAGGGGTTGGAGGGAATTATGTGGAGCCACACATTTTGTTTGTATTTATCTTCACAGTTGAAGCTGTTGACTCTTATGATGTCTTCCCACAAAATTTGGGGATGGTGAGTGTGGATGTTTGCTAGGACAAAGCATGAAGATGGGTGCAGACTGAGTATGAAGTCTTCATTTACTTCTTTTCCCCTATATAATCACACAGTACCTTCCCATTGGAAAGTACAACATAGCACCTTTCAACACTTATTCCCACTTTGAGATTGTATATTGGTCTGCTTCCCTCTTCAGCCTTGCAATTACTCTGAAGCTGGTGACTGTAGTGTATGCTAAAACACTGGAACTGTTCCAACATATGATGTAGCTAAATCCCCAGTATCTGAAGTCTTACAAAGGGCTAATCAGGTTTATCTAACTACAAATGACATAACTGTGGTTTTGAATACAAAGTAATGCGTTATGTGTTCACAACATGTGATATATTAAAAGTTTCTGTTTCTTGCTAGACTAGTACCAATTGTGTAACGAGATAGAGTGTTTTTTATCTGCTCAAACTGCTAAAGCTGTGTTATCAGGGAACGTGCCGAAGTCAGAAATGAAATGTTTTATGAAGTTTATGTTTTTAGAATCCCGTTAGTTGCATGGTGAATCAGTATTAAACAGACAGTGTAATTTATAATACAGAACTGTATTGTTCAAGCTTTCTCTTTCCAGTGATTTACAAATGTATGTGTGTTACAGAAAAAGTCAAAGAGCTTTGTGCACATTTAGGATAATTCTGTTATAAAGCATTCTTGGTATACATAATTTTATTGTCATTTTGTTTGATTCCTGATATGATTTTGTAAGGACTCAGAATTTATGATCACCAATAATGCACATATTAATTACTTATTGACGTGGACTATTCTAAGGTTAATATGCTATAATAATGCAGAGCTCTTGTTTGTACACTGTGTTCCATCTTGACAAACATTTTTCAACCTGGCTACATTTATATTTGCCTTTCTAAAAGTTTTTATTGAAGAACAAATGTCACGGTTGTCATTTATTCTTAAACATTTGAATGTTAAAACGTTTTGAGTGTTACATTCCATATGTTACATTTCTAACTCAGTGTATGCAGCAAACTGAATTGCACAGTGTATATACATGTACTTTTGGACTTTAATATTTCATATTTACATTTATGCATGTGTATAAATTGTATATCATGTATAAGCAGAAGTGTAATGTTTAAGAATTGTCAGTATACATATATGCTAAATAGTGACAGCTTGGGACTGAGTACAGTCGGTGTCATATTTATTACAACATACCAGTTACAAACTATTCACGTATCAGTCTTAGAATATTTGTTTACCTTTGTTTTCAATTGTGATACTTCATTATGTTTTTTAATTAATGTACGTGACTTATTCTCCAGGCACAAGGTGGCTGCAGGTAGTTGTCATCTTGAAAACAAGGTAGTTGGAATGCATAAATTGAATTATTTGTTTCAGTCATGGTATACTGTTGTGCTCTCTGTGGTTTGTACCCACTGGGGAAAAAAAAAAATATGATTTTCTGTTTTCTACATATGTGTGTGTGTGTGTTTGTATATGTGTGTGTTGTTTACTCACATATCTTCACATTACACTTCTGAATTTAAAAATATTAAGGAGCACATACAACACATTCTAAAATAAGATAGTTTTTGCTGCTTGGTCATTAATATATGCCATATTTTGTTATATATAGTTACATTGTGAATCTGTACTTATTAAATGGACTCTATTAAATGATAATCTTTAAGAGTTGTGTACAGTATTTGTGCATGAGACGTATAAATGCACACAATAATTTGACCACAAAGAAGAGACTGCTTGAGAGATGTAGGCATGTATGGGGTTGTAATCGTAATTTGGGTCGCAGAAACAGGCTGTGAGAGTGTTGGCTGGATTCAGTCTGTTTCCAGACAGGGTAAATGGGCTGAATTGAATATGTCATTAAGTAACCCAAGAATCAAAGCGTCACTGTATACTTGAATGTGCAGTGTATGTAGTTCAGAATGTGGTCAAAATACTAGCTATCCCAAACTTATTGTGGTTTTCCTTAAAGTGTCCCCCTCAAAGTCTGGAAGAGTACCTTCAGACATTGCCATAACTGTTCACATAACATGATCAACTTTCCATCTCATTCAACACTATAACTCCTTTCTTTGAACTAATGTTGTTAAATAACTGAAGAATGAATCTCCTCGATGAGTATTAAAGAGCTATGCAGTTCAGATCTTACTCAAGCAACTGGTTTCCTTGGCTGGTTGTCATGGTCTCCTTTTCCCTTCAGGAAAATTACCAGTATTTATAAAACAGCAATGGTCTCTTACCAGTTTCTTATCTACCCACCATGTATGAACATACTCTTGTACCATTCAGGGCTCTGCTGGATGGTTCATACGTAATGTTATGACTTAAGGTCCTTATTCCTGAAATCATTCTCTGTCAGAAGCTATGTAAAGAGTTACACATTTAGCGTTAGGAGAAAGTTAATGAGAAACAAGAATAAGCAAATAAGTTTTATTGCTAAATATACAACACTGTTTGAGAGGACCACCCGCAGCTTCAGTGCACAGCCTGACATGCTTGTGAATTGAATGCATATCATGTGTCAGTCCAATAGGATTGTCCTTTGAATGGACTGTAGTATCCATTGTGATAACACAGTGTGTCTTGCATCTGCCTGACAGACCAAAGACTATGGAGTTGTGGTCTGGGTTGGCACTCTTGTGATCAGCATGATCAATCTACTGAACAGGGAAGTGGTGATATAGGTATGTTTTACCTTCATGGTTGAAGTGGGGAGGTGCCGCAGAACGTGATTTCCATAGTTGGATACTGAGTTTGATTTTTCGCCTAGAGGCTAGTGGTTTTCCTCAAACCCTTCAAGCAAATGTTGGAAATGTTTTGATGCTGGTGATAGAAGGAATGATGTCTTCTGGGGTGTAACACTTTGTAGTCTGGTACAAATTTATGAATATTTCAGAAGAATATGTTGCCTCCATATTCAGTGAAGAACTGTAAGTTTCTACCAGACTACATGGTGTCACATCCCAAAAGACAGTATTCTTCCACTTTTTAACCCTTAGCCGCCTAACGATATATATATATATACATGTCGTGCAGTGAGCCCTTTAAATAGCCGAATGGGCACTAAAGAGGTTGGGGGGGGATTTAATTCGGGCGTCAAAGGGTTAATCAGTAATGCGCGGGTTGGGTTGAATGATTTTCTTCCGTACATTTGGCAAGCTAAATACTAGTAGAACATGCAATAACACAAAGAGACCATGTCCACATTGTTGTTACTTTCAATGAGGTAATTGATATTAGTCTGTATAAGTAATCTGTTCCATTCTGGGCTGTACATCTGCACCCAAAGTGGACTTGCACAGTGACAGTAATTTTTTTTTCAGTCCAACATGAATTCTTTTGTAGTATTGCAAAGAAACAAAAAATCTTGCTTTCAGGCATCCTGTGTATGTACTATAAGACGAAGGTACAATGGCAAATCTGTTTAACACAATTCTTCATCTTAATCAATGAAAGGATTTTTATCAGAGGTATATGCCATTTAATCATTTGCATGAAATTAAAAAAGAAGGATATGATGTGAAGAAAGGAAATATGTACTTGGCTTATTGAAGCCTTTATGGAGTTAACAGCAAATAAAGGCATCCTATGAGCATTCATTTCTTCAGTTGTGCTTCTATGTTGGATTTATACCTGATAAAATCATCTCAAGAATGGTGATGCTGAAGTTCTCTACAATTTTGGAAGAGTATTTGTGTGTGTCATTAACAACGAATATAATATATAAATACGTATCAAATAACAGAGATATAGCATTTTTTTATTTTGTTATTTTTATTATAAACAACCAATGCACAATCATCTTATAAAAGTATATATCACGATAGTCTTTTGTGTAATCTACACTCCTATATGTTTTGACACTTTTGTGTCATCATCAGGGTGTTACAACCATTGTTTTGCTCAGTTACACATGTGCTTCTAATTGCAGTTGTTGATAATACAAGTATAAAATTAAGATGTTTCGCCCAAGCTTATGCAAGTTCTCAGAGTGTATTCGTTGAAGTCATAATTTTTTTAAATTATTAAAATGTTAAACCATTGTCCTTTTTACAATAAAATAGAACAAACCTTTCTGCTGTTAGAATTTCTCGTGTAACACTGATCAACAGTCAAAAACTAACATTGATGAAGTAAGTCTTTTATGGTTATTTCGTGGGTGCTGAACACAAATGTGATATTAAGAATTGTTGTTTAGCTCTTGTTTCGAAGATACAGGAGGCTACGTTCATGTACAGTGCTTTCTGATTTCAAATTAGTGTTCGAGTCATAAATGACAATCACAGGTGACTAACACTATGACTAGCATAATGTCACACCATTGCATCAGCCGCCAGACAGTGCCTCAGTTTCAGTCTGTACAAGTGCAGGTGTAGGACAGGATGTCTCGCTGTTATGTGAACAGTGCGGACCTATTCTGTTATGTGTGTGGGGAAGTGACGTTAGTGTCACAGAGGCATTCTATAACGCCTGATAAAGAAATCCTACCACCTGTACTTTGGGTGTAAACTGGGTGACCAAGACATGAAGTGGGCACCACACATTGTGTACCAATTGTGTGCGATACATCTTGGAGGCTGGATAAATCATAAGGGAATGGCAATGCCGTTTGCCATTCCAGTGGTGTGGAGGGAACCCTCAAACCACAGCAGTGACTGCTACGTTTACTTGACACCTCCAATGGCAAGTGGTATGAACAGAAACAAGAAGCAGAGAATTGACTATCCAAATATACCCTCTGCCATCAGACCTGTGCCTCATGGGGAAGATCTGCCCGTGCCGGAGCCACCAAAAGAATACAATTTGAATTCAAAGATAGAAGAGGAAGACACAGAGAAAAGAGGACCACACGAAGAAGAACATACAGATCCAGACTTCCAAAGTCCAGCATCTGAGTCACCTCATAAACTTACACAAAACGAACTGAATGATCTAGTACGCGATTTGGAGCTGCCAAAGGTAAAGGCTGAACTGCTAGCATCCTGAACGAAACAATGGAAATATTTGGATGAAGGCGTGAAAATAACTCTGTATCATTATCACCAAAAAAATCTGGAAGAATTCTTCACCATGGAGGGCACTCGAATGGCATGCAAAGATGTGTGGAAGGCTTTTTCAAAGCATTTAACATGAGCCACTGCTCAGATGAATGGAGGCTATTCATAGATTCCTCCAAAGTCAGTCTTAAAGCTATTCTTCTGCACAATGGGAATGTTTTACCTTCCATTCCTGTTGCACATGCATTTAGAATCAAAGAAAGTGATGATAACATGAAGCAGTTACTGCAATACATAAAGTATGACACAAGTGGAACATTTGTGCCAACCTGAAAGTCATTGCACTTTTGCTTGGGCTGCAGCTCGGGGTACACTAAATTTCCTTGTTTCCTGTGCATGTGGGACAGCAGAGACAAGGCACATCACTATGTCAAAAGGATATGGTCTGTCAGAAAGATTTTGGAGCCAGGACACAAAAATGCAAAGCATCATTCACTGGTTGAGTCATTGAAGATTTTGTTGCCACCTCTTCATATCAAATTAGGCCTCATTAAGAATTTTGTGAAGGCTATGGATCATAATGGTACAGCACTTATGTACCTGCGACAAAAATTCCCCGTACTTAGTGATGCCAAGATACGGGAGGGTGTTCTCACCGGCCACTTCATCGTGATGATGTATTTGAACGCATCATTACGGGTGATTAGCAGAGAGCATGGCATGCCTTCCGAGAGGTGGTTACAGGCTTTCTACGAAACAGAAGAGCAGATAACTACAAGGATCTTGTGGAAGAACTTGTATCCTCATATCAGAAACTGGGGTGCGATAAGTCCGCGAAAATCCACTTTCTGAGTTCTCATCTGGACTTCTTTCTGGAGAACTGTGGTTCTGTAAGTGACGAGCACAGTGAACGTTTCCACCAGGTCATTGCAGCAGTGGGGGGCAGATACAAAGCGAAATAGAACCCATCAATGATTGCTGATTATTGCTGGACCTTGATGCGTGATTCTCCAAATTCGACGTTCAATCGGCATGCGAAGAAAGCCCGATTTCACTAGAGCTATACGCAACCTTCGACTTATGACGTAGTACAGGTAAGAAACGATAGCTCGAAAACCGTAGCTAATGAAGCATTTTTATTGTGATTTTCATTTTCAGCACCTCAATTTACATAAGAATTGGCACATTTCCTTTCTGCTAGTCGCAAAAAGTGAAATTTTGTATATCAGTGTAATCAGTAGGTGTTTGTGGCCGCATATACAAACCCATCTGTTGATGTTATTTTCGTCAGACCAGCACAACAGTAACATCACATTACAGATATCGAACACGGCTGCTTTTATAATTAACGTGGTAGGCCAACCAAAAAAAAAAATTTGAACGTACGACACGAATGATCTGCAGCAAAAGAGATGTTATTAAAAAAATATGGCAAGGTGACAATTGTCGATTTTATGATGTTTTGCGGGGAAAGGTTACGAGTATATAGCCACGACTGGCAAACATTTTCACGCTGGAATAACTACTAACATGCAGAGTCTGGCAGGCACAAATTATGTATATACGTCACAGAATTTCGAGCTGTAAGGCCAAGGGCCATACATCTTCGCAATGGACTGTGGGAACAGTGCCACGTAATGTGTGACGATTTCCGATAACAAGTCAGCATCAGATGTGTGGTGATGGGAGAAAACGTGAATGTTGAGCGTTAACAGGAGTTTTAAGTGAAACTTGCAGAAGCCTGGGCATGTAAATAAACCGTAAGTTACTGTTAGCGTAGTTATTAGTGAGAATCGATTTTAAGTAGTCCGTAAGAGGTCACTTTTAGACAATCCAGTTCGTGGTGATGATGCAGAAAAAAATGCAACAACATATGTATTGGATAGGACATCTTTATCAGATTTGCTTAACATAAGTGATGCGAAGTGCTGAGGTTCGTCAGGGTTTACCTGTTTGTTACTTCGGTAATTCAATCTAAAGTGACCAGAGTTGAAAACTAAGGAGCCCTCTCTTACGAAGCACTTGCAGAATTAAATTCTGTTGTACTTTTTCTTTTCGGGAGTTCATCGATTCAGTACTGAGAAACAAAACATTTTCACTGACCAACGAACCTCATATTAGTAGAATAAGTAACTATGTACGAACCTGTCAGGTGGATTGTCATATATGTGTTAATCGCGTCACACCTGTCTCATCAATTTTTGTAACATTTTAATAACCTGTACTAACCTTGACCTAGTTTAGGGTATATATTATAACCCATATCACTTTTAAACACTGGGTATTAACAGTTACAGGTCTCAAGACAAAAGGAATGGCCCAACCAAGTGGACATCCCAATATCTTGGCGTCTATTGCAGGTAACAGTATAGCAAGTTAGTATCAATTACACATCTGTTTTGGTGTGCATAAAATTAAGTGACTACATGAAACCATTTTTAATTAGATGTGTCAACTTTCATACAGTTCCATGGTTGTGTATGTTGACAGCCACCATATAGACCAGATGTGATAATTTTTTAGGCATTCTTTATATTCTTATACTTACTGTATGGTAGGTTCTGTGGTTGATACATGATTATTACAGTAAGGTAGGCGTACTTTGATGCCAAGAATTATCAAAATAACAATCTACAAAAACACCATTTGTGTAATATCATGTTTTATGGGGACTAAAATGCTCTTGGGCCAAGAAAAACCTGTGTTTCTGAGACATGCTCTCTCCATTATCTGTGTTGGTGTAGAAAAATGACCATAATGAGTGATTGAATGAATGTTTATTGGTTGAGGCATGCAGTGTTTGTTTCTTTATTTTAGTGTTAGGTAACAGGAGGACAGAGTTATATTGAGAATTTATCACACACTGTTGGTCTATTAACTTGTTGCTTGACCTGGAGAATGATCCTTCATCTGTTGACTAGTTACTTTCAATCTTTATTTAACCTGACTGCCCCAGGGCAGTGTTATAGCATGTTGGGGTAGCTATAGTTCATAGTACTTCTCTTTTGTGGGTTCCATTTATGGTGTAGTTTGAAGCTTTTGTATGGTAATTATGATAATCGGGTGTAGTCATGTATGTATCACCTTTGGTAAGTTGGCACATATAACCTGATATTTTGGCTAGTATTGTGGTATAAAAGAACTTTGATTGGTTAGGTTACTGCTGTTTGTCGTTCACTGCAGATTTATCCACTTGATACAAGTGTGAAAGCAGGGCATGTTACATTTGGATTCATCTCTGTGCCCTACTTATAGTTTTCCACACTCGTGATATGCTGTAGGAACCTGGGACCTTTAGTCCTAAGTCTTTCTGTGCAGGCCTTAACCCTTTGATGCCGGAATTAAATCTTCAACGCCGGAATTAAATCCCCCCCAGCCACTTTAGTGGCTGTTCGGCTATTTAAAGGGCTCACTGCACAACATACATATGTGTCGTTCGGCGGCTAAGGGTTAATATGTGTGAGCTTTTATTAGTTGGAATGTAGACTGTCTCTTTGTTACATTTTGCCAACTGACTGCTGATGTATGGTGTAGTATGAAATAAGAGTATTTTTAAGGGCTTGTAATTGAAGAATTGTAAACACTGAAGTTTTAGGTGGGGAATAACATGTATCCCCTATTTGCAAATTGCATTTTAAAGTGTAATTCTTGGTGTTAATTAAATTGGTCGCTTTAAAACCAGTAATTTCTGAACTAATTTGTAAGGTGGCTCTTGCATTGTTTTCCTTAACCATGTAGATTATTATGTTACAGCAGATTAATCTGAAACCCAGAGAAATATGAGAATTATAGCTGGAGATTCTGCTCCCACCCCCCACCTCTTCAGAAGAGTCTGCCCAGTCTGCTCAAGCAGCCTTTACTCTGTTTTTGTCAAAGGCTGTTTACACTGTGGTCAAACTGAATTTAATTTAATGACTTATACAGAATTAGTTCATTAATGTTTTTGCAACAGAAGAATACACACGATAGTGTCATACATTAATTATGTTTTACATGCTCACATGAATGTTTTGATGTATGCTACATCACCAACCAACAGATTGCAGTAGTCATACTAGTGAGGTGTTTGTTATTGTTTGCCTGGTGCCTGCATAAATATTTGGGAATGATACTAACATATCAGAATTGTATGCTTGAAGACATTTAAGGCAGATTAAATTCAGGGAATGCCTGCTACTCTTCATTCCAAAATCTTTAGTTTTCCTGTTTGCTTTTGATAAAACATAACTATTAAATGTGCATAACTATAATTCTGTCTGTCGTTTGGTGTGGGTGTGAAAATTGGACCCTCACATTAAGGGATAAGAATAGACTGAGGGGTTTGAGAGAGGATGCTGAAGAAGATTTTGAATAAATGAGGGAGGAGTAATATGAGGCTGGAGAAAATTTTATAGTGAAGTATTTCATGATTTGTTCTCCTCACAAAATGTTATGTGGGTGATCAAATCAAGGAGGATGAAATTGACTTGGTACATATGATGTGTGAGAGAAAAGAGAAATCTATATAGGGTTTTGATGGGGATACAGGAGAGAGACCACTATAGATCTAGGTGTAGAGGGGGGGGTAATATTAAAATTAATCTTAAAGAAATAGGCTGGGAAGGCATGGGATGGATTGATCTTGCTCAGGAAGGTGCAGTTGGCAGGCTGTTGTGGGCACAGTATGTCATTGCAGGTTACATAAATTGCAGAGAATTTCTTGACTACCTGAAGAGCTGTTATCTTGTCAGTAACAATTCCGTGGTGATAGTGTTTCCGTATGTGGTCTGGCTTCTGTCCCCCAAGGCAAAGATGTTGAGTTCATTTCCTTGTGGGGATACCTACAGAGAGGATTCTGTCATCGCCATGGATGGGATATCTGTGCAAATGGTAACTGTGCATAGTAGTAGATCAAAAAATTCAACAATTGTGTACTTACTCATTTGTACCTTTTGTTGTCCAGAGGGTACAGACTGAGGAATTTGAAGGAAAACAGGCATCATGAATGTGTCTGAACTGTGGTTGAAAGCAGTTCAAGTCATTTATACTTTGCAGGCTGTTAATGATGAAATGGATGGTGGATTATTTATTAATGGTAAATTGCAGCAGTTTATATATGTTGAGAGATATAATCATGTGAATTAGCACATCTACATTTTGTTTTGCATAGATTAGGAATAGTGTCATTGTAGCTTACCGAAGGTCAAAGTGTACTGATAAGATTTGTATTTGTATTTTGTACCGTATTCACATTTACCTGATCTGAGAGTTATATATTTCTATTTTTTTGTAAGATGGTGGGATGGGGGTCTCTCTCACCATCCATATAACAAGGTATGACTCTTCCCTTATGTATTCTCGCCCTATCATCACTTGTAATCATCTTATTTGATGCTTCTGTGGAATAAGAAGAACACACTAGTATAATTTATTTTATGTGTAAAAACATTTGAAGGTATCACAATTCTAAATTTATATTGATAATAGTGACATTTAATAAGGGGGTTTGCTTTGAAAGCAGATCTTTATAGACAGAATTGAGGATGTCATGGCTACAGCTTGGGATCACAGGGTTGCTTTGCAAGGACACTAGTGATGGCAGGCTGTAGCTACTGTGTAGTTTTGGAAGTATTACATTTGTATAAAGACTTTTTCCATGAATGATATATGAACTGCCTTTTCTAAAGATGAGAGTTTAGAACATAATATTTTATAATCAACATCTGTTCTGATCTTAGTATTCAATGTCCCCTCATATACAAAAACAAAGTTTAGGCTGATTAAACAGGAAATGGATATTGATGTGACAGCTAATGTAATCAAATGTTAGCGTGCATAATTAGAGTGTGTTTTGTATGGATTTTTTGGCTCTTTGCCCAATATTGTGCACTGTGAACACTGCAGCAAGTGTAACATTATCGGTAAATGATCTGACATTCAGTTTGAACACTTTGACTATAGACTGTTCTTAAAATCTTGTTATCAGAGATGAGAGATCCTTTCTGTAAATGACATGAGATACAGTGGGATGCCAAGGAATAACATTGGGTTTCTGTACATACTGGATTGCTGAAAACTCTTGCTGTTGGTTTATTGATGGCTTAAATGTTGCTTTATTTTGGACATACGCTCAGTGTTCATTCAGAAACCAGGTAATTACTCGTTTGTCTTATCATATTTTCACTGTTGATTTTTGTGGATCATAACACTGAATTGGATATCTGACCATTAAAAATCACTAAGTCTGCCATACCTGTGTTACATCATACTGGCCAGTGAACTCATGATAGCTTGATTTTGGAGCAGCCCCAAATCAGTGATGTGTTCATTTTTGAACTCTCAGATCTACTTTTCTGCCACTATCAATTCTGAAGGATTCAACAGATTCTTCCCATATATTAGCGGTTCGTAGTAACACATGCTGTTTATGTTCATACCCAATCCATTGGAGAATTATTGTAATCTTAATAAAATGCATGTCAAAAATATAAGAGTAAAATTTGATAATTCTGATCTCTAGTTGCAGTTGTTGTAAGTACTCTTCCATTGGTCCGCAGGTACACATTTAGCCCTTGCGGAATGCATAAAAAATCACATTTTCATTGAATTTGAATGTTATATAACTTCTTTGGCAATTTTGATACTTCATTGTTAACTGAAGCCTAGATACCTATGATTGCCATGTATTGCTGCCATCTTCTTATGCTGTTCTTAATTATACCAGCAATTCATATTCCTGCATAACATGCACAGCCATCATAAACTGTATCCTATTTTGTGGGTGTGTGCACACGTGCGTGCATACACACATGTATGTGCACATGCTTGTTAGCTTGCATTCATCAGGGTATTTTATAACACCTGCTGTGGGTATGAACACAATGAAGTAGACACTGTTTTCCTTGTAGTAGGCTTTATCGCTGTTTTAACATGCTTCAATAAATTAAATGAATTGATTGCATCAAGCCTGTTAATGCATTTTATGTTGGGTTTTATTTGAGTATGTTTTCAATTCCTAATGTTGATTTAAAATGATAGTATGGAGCATTGGTGGAATGTTACTGACAGTAGAAAACCATAATACTTGGAGAAACCTGTCTCACTGCCACTGTACACACCACAAATTTAAATGGACTGGGATCAAACTCAGCCCTCTGGAGTGACAAGCCAGTGAGGAAGTGCCCAAGCTATGCCATGGCCCAATGTGCTTTTGCATGAAACAAGGGGCTTGTATTATGTATTACAGCCTTGCATAGCAAGTGCTAGTTACAGTAACTTTTTTGCATTCTTTGATAAAATTTACCATAATTTGTGTTACAGTATTACCATAATAAATATTATAAAAATAAACCATGCAATAAAATGTTTCAAGGGTGACCTGCTTGACATTAAGGATGGTAAACTTAAAAAAATATATTGCAATTTTATTCCATCATGAGATTTAAATGGCTACTCATCTCAAGAAGAGTGTGTTTTTCTGGAATTCTAAGTCTCAAAGCATCACAGTATACAAAGCGAACTTCTTAGATACAGGTGTACAGTTATTATTACCTGGGGCCAAATTGGGGTACTTTAGTGTGATTGTGGGCTGCAAACCACTGTCCAGACATCTGTAGTGTTAAGAAATGTTAAATTACTGCCAGTTTGTCATTGATTGAACAAATTTATGGGAACATTAGTACCCCAACTTACAAGAGTTTGACTTGTGACCTCCTACCTTTCTTATCTTCCTGATATTAAAAAAAACCCCAAAGTAATGGGAGATGATTTATTTATGCCTGCCGAACAAGTGTGACTGATTCCATATCAGTTAGAAACACAAAGAGTAAACACATTTTTCGGCATCCAATCTGACTCAGTCCGCAGCTCAACCTAGAGAAAACAATTCACATGCACAGTGCTCTTCATTTTTTTGTCATTTTTCTCAAATTTTGAACTTTTTGTCCTTTGCTGTACCTGAAAAGAAGAAGTTTGATGCGCAGGATGTTAAACCGACTAAAAGTTGGGAAAACCGTCACTGTCGAAGTGTAGTATGATATTCTGACTTAGCATGATTTGGGAATGTAAGTAAGTAGGCTGACATCCATTTATTTCTGTGGTCAGCTGATAATTTTGTGGTATGAAATGGGTTCCCAGGAAGGAAACACTGATCTAGAACATTGCACTTTCAGGAAATAGGGGTTTGAAGTACACTGGCTCTCTGTATGAGAATAATTTGGGCCATAGATGTGGGGGTTATCTGTAAGCAAGAAGACATAAATAAATTTGTTACGTCTTGTATTCTGACATCTCTTCTACTCTAAGGTGGAGCAGTATGCTCCATGAAATCAGTACACTTCAGCTGTACAACACATTTTCATCCTAGAAGATAGCGTTCTTCATTGGCACTACTGTGTGAACATCAATGTCATATGATTGTTTGTTTACAGCTCAAGGAGTGCCTGGTGTTGGGAATTCTCCAGGTCCCAGTCTTATTCCCAATGGACAGCCACCTCAGTGGAATCATCCTTCAGCCCTTCCACATGCAGTGAAACCCAGACCACCTTCAACTGGATCTCATGTAGCTACTTCCATTACTTCTAATGGAACACCAACTCCACCCAGTTACAGCCATTCAGGTTTGTTCATTTCAACTTAAACATTCCTTACAGTAAAGGTAAGGTTCACCCTAGAACAGGCTACAAAGGCCCAGAGGGGTGGAGTAGAGATATAACTCTACTCTTCCCTTAACCTCAGCGCTAGATGGGGGTGGGTGGTCAGCAGCACACACTGACCGCTTTGCCCCCTGGGAAAGACCCGGTTCCCATTGTACAGGAGGCTGGGTGGGGCACGCAGAAAATCTTACCCCCACCCAGATTTGATCCCTGGACCATCCAGCCCATAGCAAGTCGCTATACCAACTGAGCTATCCGGGCCCACAAAACATTCCTTACAGTGTACATAAGAAGTACATTGGTGTCATGGTGACCTGTTTGTGCTTGTACAGTTTGTTGTGTACCTCTTACCATTTTACATATCCTGTAGAACTGCCCACATTAAAAATTGGAAAGACTGTACTCTCTGTTTTCATGGCGTGTTGCATGACACCCTTGGAGGTGATTGCTGTAGCTTGTGTTAATGTGGCATTCCTTTATGGTGTAGCAGTAACCAGGCATGTTTAACTGTTTTCCTTTATGTTGTTTGAACTTTGATGTCACAGAAATTTTGATTTGTTCTAGGACCTTATTGACATGCCTATGTACAGGGTAAGGCATTGTCAGTTGTTACCATATATTTTGTGTCTAACATTACAGTTTTACTCCATACATGCCCATCAGTCTTCTCTACTGCCTGACATGCATATAGGTAAATGCATTTATACCTAGGATTAGAGAATGGATGTTTTGTTTTAAAACTTATTCATGTGCAAGAGTGCTGTAACATGGACATAAATGAAAACCCTTCCACTCATTCACACACTCTCACTCACTCATTCAATCTCTCAAGGTACTGAGGGAAGTATTTAAATGAAATACATCCTTTGGCCGTAAAGTTCTGAGACTGATTTAATATCTCGACTTAGGTAAATGTTGCGCAATTCCAGTTGTCATGTGCAAGTACTTGGACATTTTATGACTCACCTGAGGTATTTATGTTAATTCGCTCGACCTCCGCTAGGCGGTAGGGCGCGGCGGGAAGCCTCGTGTCCCTTGCCAGTGGCAATTTTTGCTGTTAGAAGAATGGACGTCTGAGTTGAACAGCGAGTTAACATCAAATTCTGTGTGAAGCTGGGCAAGACAGCCACAGAGACATTGCTGATGTACGGGGGATGTGGAAGCACAGTAACGTTGTGTTTAGTGAGAAATCTTGAGACACTTAGAGCTGTGTGTGGTCTCGCATTGTCGTGCAACAGAGTCCACTGCCCAGATGTCCACAGTTCAGGACGACAACGTCGAAGTGCCTCGCGCATGCGCCTGAGTATGGAGATGTAAACTTCTTGGTTGACCATTTGCCCTTGCAGGAAAAATTCGTGATGAACAATACCCCTGGTGTCAAAAAAAAAACCATTATCATCGTCTTTGTTGTCGATGGCTGCCGCCTCACTTTCTTGCAATGGAGTATCCATTGGCTGCCATTCGGCGCTTTGCCTCTTGGTCTGAGGGTCGTACTGGAAACACCATTATTCATCCATGGCAATGACACTGTTGACGAACGTGGCATCGTTCTGCGCCTCATGTAACAAATCAGCACAAATTGAAGCTCGCACCTCCTTTTGATCCTGAGTGCGTGCATGCGGGACTAGCCTGGCACTGAGTTTTCGTTAATCCAAGTCCTCCCGCAGAATTTGGTGGCAGGTCGACTTATTGATATGCAGGGCATCAGCCAACATGCGCACTGTAACAGTACGGTCTTCCCTTACAATGTCTCTGATGCGCACCATGTTGTCTTCGTTCCGTGAACTCGAAGGCTGGCCTGATCTACCAAGACAAATCGCCTATGCCACCCAAACATTCGCGCCCAAGATAAAGCTTCATCGTTGTAGGCATCACGTAGAAGCTGCAATGTCTCTGTGGCTGTCTTGCCCAGCTTCACACAGAATTTGATGTTAACTCGCTGTTCAACTCAAAAGTCCATTCTTCTAACAGCAAAAATTGCCACTGGCAAGGGACATGGGGTTTCCTGCTGCATCCTACTGCCTAGCGGAGGTCGAGCGAATTAACATAAAAACCTCAGGCGAGTCATAAAATGTCCAGGTACTTGCACATGACAACTGGAATTGTGCAACATTTACCTACGTCAAGATATTAAATCAGTCTCAGAACTTTACGGACAAAGGATGTAAAACCATGATCAAGTAAGATATTTCTTGGTCCAAGCTCCCATATCTGCTTATGATCAGATAGGATAATGGTATGGTAAGAACACAAAGATGGCACTTTCTGTATAGGATTTTGCATGCAGTTTTCACTTTAATCATTATATAGTGACTGCAGTTGCATTTTGAAACCTTTTCTTCATCTCTGAATATTCCTGTCTGCGTTGAGTGATTTCTTTATCTTGCAATTAGTGACAAGACACAATGGTGAAGAGAGGGGAGTAGGACACTGTATAGTGCAAAGAAACATACAACTCTGTCTCTTTGCACTATACAGTTGTGCCGCATTTTGAAGATGATGCTATTGTCGAAATTCTTCTGTTTGAGGATTCTGGTGATGAAGTGATTCCTTCAGGCGGTGGTACGTGTTTGTAAGATGATGCTATTTCTTCTATGATTCTGGTGATTATGTCATTCCTTCAGACAGTGGTTAAAGTGCAACTGCAAGTGAAATGGAATTCTGCCAAAAATGTAGCCCCACCCCATCCAGGGATGTGCACATAACACACCCAAAACAAGATTAGGACTTTCAGTTTGTGACCTAAGAAATTTTCAATCTTCTATCTACAGCAGTTTAGAAGAAAATTACATATAAAAATGAAGTGCACAGTGTAAGGTACGTATAAATGTAACAATGAAACGTGTGCACATAACCACTGTTGCCATGGAAAAGCAATAAGTATTACTTATTCCGAGCACGTGTCTGTATCCTAGTTATCCAGCCTGCAAAGCACATGTGCCATATTGTATAGTCACCTGTGGCCTGTCTGGCCTCACCATCTTTTTCCATATTGTCACAAATGACATGATTTTTGGAAAAAGTTATTGAACATAAAATTCCCTGATGTTTGGATGCACAATATTTTAACAACAATCCTGCAAAATTTTAACATAACCTTAACATATACCGCCAACACTATATACTGGTGTTGTAACAGTATAGTTGCAGAGCCTTCTTTCTATCATTAACAATTTGACAAAGCTATGTGCTAATGCTGCATCTTTCAATATATTTTCATACTACCTGAGGATGGTTATAAACAAAGAAAACATGTAGAAGTGGTTCTCTACTTGTGTATAAGTGTAGTTTATTGCTAATAACTTACCTATGGCAACCCTATTTTTTTTTTTAGAGTGCCTAAGTTCCACTTCCCGCATTTTACACTTTCCTTGATTTCACACCAATTTGAGGTGATTACTAGAGAAGTTTATAATTGGGGTTTAACTGTATACACTTCTAGATACCCAGAGGCACTGACAGCTCCGCATCTTTTTATCCTTAATACTAATGGGAATGGGAGACTGGGTGACCCCAAGGATGGAAGTGGTGTGATTGGAGTAAGAGGTTTACAGGGGCCAGCAACCCATATCAAAGGAAGGTTGAGGTACTGAATTTAGAGACCAGACAGGCATCTATCTATACAGTGTGGTCCAAATGTTTAAGACTGATTTTTTTAAAAATGGAAGACACATTAACTTTATTTCTAATACAAAATAAGCTACATTGGCATATATACAGGCTTTTGCGCAGTCATACAGTTTCTGAAAAGCTGCCAAAATTTCCTCTTTTTGGACCCTCTTTAATTCATCAGTTATGGCTTCTTGGATCTCAGCAACATCCTCAAAGTGGAGTCCTTTTAACTTCATTTTCAACTTGGGGAACAGAAAATAGTCTGGTGGAGATAAATCTGGAGAGTACAGGGTATGAAATAGGGTTGTAACATTTTTTTGGGTCAAAAATTGGCAAACAATTGCAGCTTTGTGGGCAGGCGCATTATTATGCAAAAAGAAAAAAATCTTGAGAGCAGAACGCAGCTGGACAAACCTGTTGAATGCGCTTCTGGAGGCGATCCATTACTCCTTTATCAAATTCAGCATTTACTGTTTTTCCCTCTGGTTCAAATTCTTTGTGCACTACACCTCAAGAGTCGAAAAAAACGTTTGGAATTTCAGTTTCTTCGGCTGAGGGGATGTCTCACCAACCCATTCAGAACTCTGTCGCTTTATTTCAGGGTCTTAGGCAAAACACCAGGTCTCATCTCCTGTAATAATTTTGTTAAAAAGATTTTTTTGTCTGCTTTGGCCATCACGATAATGTCTTGGCAATATGACTCAATCTTCCCTTTGCTCAGGTGTCAAGGAGTGTGGAACAAAACGTGCACACAACTTTCTCTTTCCCAAATCCTCTTTCAGAATGCAAAGAACTACAGTCTCGGGGACGTTCAAAGATTCTGCCATCATTCTTGATGCGATTTGACGGTCACTTTTGACCAAATCAGCAACAGCAGCAATGTTTACATCAGTTCGAGTCGATTTTGGATGGCCACCTCTCTCGTCATCTTCTACCAGCTCCCTTCTGTCTCGAAAATGAGAATACTGCCTAAAAAGGTTTATTGGTTCAGAGCCTCACTCCTGTAAACCTTTTGCACCAATACTAGTGTTTCTGTCACAGATAGATCTGCTTTGAAACATAATTTTAAGGCAAATGTTATTTCTGCCATCCTTGATGTATAAAGAAAACTGACTTTACAAGACAAGTTATAACTTGTACACGGTTGAAGATAAACAAATGAAACTTGGTGTGTGAACGGATGTTAGTTGATAGAACTTAGCCGGTTGGTCGACAGATCACTCTAGTTCTCTTATTTAAAAAAATCAGTCCTAAAACTTACGGACGGCACTGTGTAATAATATGTACCTGTCGTAAGCTGTCAACAGGATAGTGTTTTGGTATAGTTTATCAAATACAGTTGCTCATCAACCATCTGATCATTTTAGTGACATGATCATCTCTGTATGTTAAATTTACTGATATAAGTTAATGTACAATAACAATGTATGTCCATCACCTAACACCTACACCACATCATATTGCCTGAGATAAGCCTTGTTCTCCACTGTACAGAATTGCCAGCTGATCCAACTACCTATGTGCATAATATCAGGGCACGCAGAACATTGGGGGGGGGACACATGCTAACCTATGGATCAGTTACAAAGTTGTGAAAAAGAAGTTTCAATGACCCTCCAGAATCATGAATGTAAATATCTAAGTCTGACGATAGGTATACTCAAGCACCAGTTTACAAAAACAAACTCACATTTGGATTTTCAACACTCTTGTATTCAATCTGGTACGTGACAATGATGCCATTTGGTGATGGTGGCTCATCCCACTTTAGTTTCACAGTGCCAAGGCTTTCATTCAGTACCTCCACCACAAGCTTTGAGCTGTCAACTCTGTCTGCGCTGACTGCAACACAACAGAAGGTCTCACTGCACTAACTGTTACTGCAAATACATATATGTGTTCTGAACAGGTTATATTTTACATACTTATCTGAATAGAAATGTACACGTCACTGCTGGTACGGTCTTACGCTCTCTGTATTACTGTATAACTGAGATTATGGTATTCAACATTGATTTAAAAAATCACATTCATTTCCCTCCAATTTCCCACTGTTCAAAAAAATCCTTGTACGTATCTTTCAATGCTGATAGCACTGTTAAGGTACAATAATCATATACATGTTCATTCAACAATCCTGGCTCCAAATTAAACAATTATCAATATCTTGAGCATTCGTCATACTTCCAGCATTCACCTGCCTGTGTGGAATTTCATGCATACTGTGTTTATGCTTCAGTAACAACTACAAGCTAAATTCCCGTGTGGCGGTTACACAGATGGTATGGGCCAACCATGTTACTGCCACAAATGGGGCAACAAAATGCCAATGCCACAACAGAGGCAACAAAGGTCAATGAGTAAGCTATGTGTGTGTGAGAAATTAACAAAAACAACACACTTTTTGCTATGTCATCCACGACTACTAATAACAACTGTGTTTAACTGTACGCTTCTTCCTCATGAGGCAGTGTGTGATAACTTTTACAGACACACTTTCATTATTTCATAAATGCTGGTATTCATTGTGAAACAAGACGACGCAGGTTACAATGATCAGCATACAGGAGAACTCACTCAATGAATCAGACTTTTATTCCATAAAGCTGCTCATTCAATGTATGACACAATACAAAAATGTTTCACATTAATTCTTAAAGAAAATGGTGTCACATCATCATCCTATATAATAACCATAAAATCCACATGAAGACACAGGTATCTTCCAATATATGAACATATCTTTCTACAATTCCTGTAATAAGGAAAAGTGAGTATCCACATCTGTTAACTTATGTCTCATTTTATGATGTTTTTTGGACCATATAGTGTCACATCATAAGTAAGTTATGCAATGATAAACTGGCATGGCTTTGGAAGGAAGAAATAGGGCCCAAATCAAAGTCTGATCTAACTATTCACCTAGAAGAACTAAGCAAACCAATGAAAAACTTCAGTCATGATGGGCTACTTCCTTGTAAAAATTTGAAGTGGTCCACTCCAAAATCATGTCAAAAGTGCCACTACTAAACTAATTTGCCTGTCTTGTACATGTTGCAGATTTACCGAGTGACAGGGTGCGGCCCGTCTGGAAGCTCTTCTGAGAACAGTTCTGTGTCGTGTTGCTAGGTTCGTCTGGAACAATCTCGCGGCAGGCTTCAACAGAAATGCTGTACTGTGTATAGTGAGACAAGTTCTGTACCACTATTTCTGTCTTCCCATACACCACATGCCTGAAGCTGTACTCCAGCTGGATCGATGCAGCAACACGTTCCTGAGAGTGCAGGTGCATGTTCCCTTCAGGCTTGTCTGGGTACCTGCAGACCGCATGTCAAGTCACTGAATTACATCCACGATAAAGATATAATCAAATTTTACCAACACCTTGAAATTTGGTTGCCATGACCAAAGTGATACAACATAAAATACAACATCTGTACCTTTTATACGAAGTAACTGAACACAATCAATACTTCACACATTATACGCTTACATACTTGTGCAATGCAATTGCCATATTTTTTTTATAAGATCGGTTAATAAGAGAATGTCCAGTATCTACAATGATGTTGGGTGGTTTCAAAACAATGGATCTTCATGAAGCACCAACAACCTCAAAGACCAACTAAAGCAGTGCCATCAACACATTACCTTGCTGCCCTACAACATTACAACACATAATTTAATGCCTATGTCTGGTTGATATGCCGTAAGTTTTCAGCCAATACACACACAAATGTGACGAGTTATATGCACATCATACCAATGTAAGTTATGTTAATCTTGTGTCTCCCACTACCACAGAACCAACACCACCTAACATAGAGGTCACCCAAAAGGAGTGTTATGGAACTTTCCAAAGCTGCTCATTGTCCTACACACATGGAGAATAGCATGATGCAGCAGATTGGGCACTGCACTATTCAAATAGAACATGCAAACTCCAGCAGTCTATGCCGTCTGTTAGTAAAACTGCATGCCTATGCGTTTCACTATTTGAATGGATCATGTAAATAATCCAGGTGGCTTTGCACAATGCTAGTAGAACAACACATAGACAACACACTAAACTGTACACTACACTAATTTGGAACATGTGTGTAATCCCACTTGTTCTATGCTGTGCTAGTAAAATGGCACGTCTACAGACCGGGGGACTGTGCGCTGCAAAACTAAAAGGAAACGTGCATAATGCAGGTGGCTTTGCATTGGGTAAGTACAACGATACGTCTACAGTCTGGCTGAATGTACACTGCACTATTCAAATGGCATGTTAACAAGCCCCCTGGATGATGCCTGTATACATTCCAGTCACACTACCTGTCTCCATTCTGAATGTTAACACAATGTCAAGAGAACCCCAACCCGGCCAAAGTGATAATTTTGCTGGCAGCTCCAAGATAGTGGGGAATGTAAAATTGCCAAGGTAACTGGTGTTGCATTCTTACACACCTCCGAGGTGATGTTTGATAGTCCGGATCTCCAAACTCTAATTGTTCCACAAACTGAGCAGACACCATGCTGGATGCCCCTACTTTATCTTCCAACATGGCTCCAGTATCACGCTTCCGACGACTTTGACTCGGTCTGCAACAGTTATTCATGATTTTCCTCAGCTCATTTGAAGTGAACACAGAGTTAACACCCCTTCCACAAGGAATAAAACTGTAAAACTTGTTCATGACAATAAAGAGTTATCTGGGCATTACTCGATTTTAAACGATCCACAACCGTGCACTCAGCATTAAGTATGGTAGCAAAATGAACAAATTCACATATGTGGATGGAAGTAAAAATTGAGTATGAAAGTATGTTATAAACATGCAGTATGTACACTATGTTTATAATATAATTCATAAACATCACGTGCATTTGTTGGTTTTGCTACCATAGTTATGTTCCTGCACATTTCAAAATGCTGAAATGGTAAAAATTACTGACATTTCATGAGAACTTGCAACTTCCTCCAAACCTGAAAGCAGCATACTTAATACATGAAGTGTCATCACTTTTACCACGCTCATTAGGTTTGACATGCAGAAATTCATAACTCTGAATACCTATATTTGCATATGTGAATGCCCATAAAACAACACCCCTAGAAATTCATTTCATATGTTTACGCAACAATGAAATTTTACTACATTTTTTAAGACATGGTGCATAATCTCCATTTCATTTTCCACAAAATGCTGTTTATTTCATAGTTTCATCTTTTTCTGTTCAAATAATACTCATGTTTTACATAAACCATGTACTAAAATTTAAATACCAACCCCATCATTTAAAGGTCAATGTGACCACATGCAGTTATCTGTAAAAAAGTGGGTGGGCCTAAGTCCCTTGGTACTGCAGCATATTGTACCAGCTGCAACAATAAGGTAAGAAAAGAGCGAGTCTCCTTCTACAAGCTGCAGCAGTGAAGTGAGACTCCCTTGGTATTGCACGGATATAGGAGGAACTGAGGTACAACCCCACCCATTCTTAACCTTGGCACTAGATGGTAGTGGTTAACTGCAAGCTCTGGCCACTCTACCCCCAGGAAAGGGTCCCAGCGCCCAATGCACGGGAGGTTGGGTTGGACCCAAGGGGCTCAATCTGAACATTTTGGAGAAGAGAAACAGCTCTTGCCTATATCAGGATTCAAACCATGGACAGTCCAAGTAGTAGCCTAGTCATGCACCAAGTATACTACCCCAGCTACACAGTCCTATGATATTGCTACTGCATTTCAAATGTGCTCACTGTCCTGACCATGAATGATAAGTATGGTGAACCAAAGGAATAAATTATGGGGGAAAACCAAAGTGCTTGAAGAAAAAACTGACACACTGCGACTTTTACCAACACAAATTCCACATCAAGTACCACAGCACTCAAATCAGGCCTTGGCAGTGAGAAAAGGGCAAGGAACCACATGATATGTGACGCACCGCTTGATGTATAGCAGGTTATGGAGCGAGTCTTCAAAGTGGATCTGTGCCGTCACCTCCATCTCCTTAAGCTTTGTTGCCTTGTTGCTTTTATCATCCTCACAGAAACATTTGTCTGCATGCTTGTCCTCTGTACCGCTGACTGCTGTAGGGGGTGTCGGTTTCTTATCAGGTACCAATGCTGCAACACAGTCATCACAGTATGTAAATAACAACAGCAAAACCTTGATCTGTCTTTTCTCAAGGGACAATACAAACTGAACAATATTTACACATCAGCCTTAAAATATGCCATAAAAAAAGTTATAAATCTTCCACTTTGGTCTACAAAGTAGTAAACTGGTATAAAGTTATGTTAATACCTGCATGTGAATCACTTATTTCCAAAGAAACTGTAATCAGTAGCTGTTTAGTTGAAGCCATACATTTCAGATGTAGTAGTAACAATTCCAAGTTCAAAACACTGTTTCCTATGCCTGCTAATGTGCATGTAAATAAAGATTTATGTGTCTCATATGCTATGTGCACTTCCCCAACACTGTGTACTGGTTCATGGTCATGTTCCCCTCTCCACATTCGCCACTGCTTCTCCCACCTACACGGTCACCACACAACTCATCAATGTTGGGGGGGGAATGGTAATGTTCGCAAAAAGTAGGTTCTCTTACCATCTTTCTTTTCTTATATAACCTACCACACTTGTCAATTTCCTCCTGGATTTCCCTTTTCTTTATAACAGTGGAGTTTAGTTTGGATGTGGTGTTAATCTGAGACATTTTGCTATGCCAATCTGTTTCTCAGTCAGATTTTTCTCTACTTCCCCAGTGATCTTCATTGTTCACTTGTTTCGTAGGGTGCCACACAGCAAGCGATGGTATACTGCAGGCCTGAAGCCCAGGAATAAGCAAAATATCGCTGACAAACATGCTGAGTAGCCCAATAAAAAAGTTCGACAAACTACAGTACCCATGTGTTGCCTCTGCTGAACTGCCATGGTTGGGCAAAATTATTTCAAAACTGTGTGTATATGCAAGATGTTTTCCACAATGCTAAACAGCATGTTATATAATTAAAGCATCGATTTTGTGGTCCTGACAAAGATGCTTTTTATGCTTATGCACACCCTATATACACAGCATATGAATAATTGAGCATCATCAATGTATATAAATGTATGTACATACATGCACCTGCAATGGATGCTGCTGCACCCACTGCATTCATGGTTGGGCTACAGGCCTAGTGTGTAGGCCCTATGTACAAGAAATAATAGTAGTAGAACAACAGTGTATCATAATAAAAATAACACTAAAGAACATAACCATTACATGCCAAAATCAATGAAAAGCAAACAAATGTATGTTTCAGGTTTGCCACCTTAAAACTTATGCCTCCCCACACCCCAGAGGCTCAACTAACATTCCCAACTTGGGTGACACAAGGTGACATGTTTAAAGTAGTGTCATGGCTGCCAAGGTAATTATCAGTGTAGGCTGTTCAGCACTACTATTAAGTTCCAAAACATCATATGCCTTTCACTCTGTTAACTCTGAAAAATCAGGGAAATCTAGCAACCTCATCTGCCATCATCATGAACAAAAATGCCCTTCCATGATAAGTAAGGTGATAAACTTCCAACCAAGTCATCTCTAAAGAAAGAAATGCTACAATATTTGCAAAGGTACGAAGTGCTATGCACATAAGGAATTAGGGCATTCACACTCATCTCTTTAGTTGAAAAGTTCTGCCACAAGGAGACACTGTACCAAACTGATACATGGATGCACATGGCCATATGATAATTCATTTGCCACTTTATCTGCAACTGGAATCCGTAGTGTGGCAACCAATTAACAACTAAGTAACATAAGAAACCCCAAAACAGAAGCAGACACATCCATAGAAATACTGGAAAAACTTGTGCAAGAAGTGATCAGGTGTATGACGAAAGATAATTGAGCTGGTTGCCATCAACATGTAAGGAGAAATTGAAAATCTATACAGCAAAAAAAGACACATCATGGACAATACTGGGGATATTCACAATTGATTCAGGCAACAATGACAGCAGTAATGAAAATAGCAGTGACAATGGTAGTGATAGTGATAATAACTGTGTGCAATAATTTATGTCTGATTTCGTTCCCCTACAGTGTATGTACATGGCATGACGTTGGTAAAAGTGTACAGCAGGAAGTTTCTCCTACCTTGCCTATCCAGTTCTTATGACTCTCCCTGGCATGCACATAAAAGTGATTTATTCAATGTTAATTAGAATAGGCCACTGCACTTTACACTGCAGAATGTATGATACAAAGACTGAACAAGTTTCACTGTGGGTATGCGACTCTTAGAGGGTGTGCGTTTTTTTTAGGTGTGTTATTTAACGATGCTGTCAACTGCTGAGATTAGTGTGACATATGAATAAATAAGCATGAAGCACCAGTGGAATGATACTGGCAGGGAAAACTGAAGTAAATGGAGAAAAACCTGTGCCAGTGCCACTTTGTCCAGGGCAAATTTCACATGGATTTTTCTGAGGCCTCTGCAGGGACAACCTAGCGACAAACTGCCCGAGCCATGGTATGACACGCACACACACATGCGCCTGAGTTAGACAGCGATAGTATGATTCAATAAAGACTCGTCACTAACTGTTCTGTGTCTCCTATGCTGCAAGGTAACATACTCACATCTTGACCTACAGGCCATAGCATTATGGGCATGCCACAAGTAGGCACAAAGTATATGTAAGCAGATGGGTGGGTTAACTATGCACATGTCCAGTACACTGTTACTGAGTACTATTCCTGACTCACAATCATCATTCATGTCTGATTTCGTTCCCATGTAGTGCAGGTAGGTGGACTGATGTTTTCAGGATACAGTGTAGCATAAAGTTCCTCCTATCCAAAACTGGCAACTTCTCCTGTCATGCCCACAGTATAGTGTGGTGCCGATTTAGTTATAAATGACATGAAACACCCCTGACAAATGGCTGAGACTAATGGCCCTGCCTAGGAACATCCCTGATTGAGCTCACTCCACTATATTTTCACTCAAAAGTGACTGAACATTCACACAAAACATATGAATAAAGGTAGACCAACTTGATGACACTCGCTTTATTATGTCAATTTACTGCTCAACATGTTTCAGATGTTAATACATCCATCTTCAGGAGCAAAACATATGAATTTACAGTGCCCTTTTAGGTACTACAATTTTTTACAAATAAAAATGATGTGTCCAATGGGGGAATTCTGTCTCCAAAGGAAACCCAATGTGGCTTATGAATTTGCAATCTTCACAGGGACATGTCACAGCATTCTGCAACAAGACCTGAACATGTAATGGATTGCCAAAAAATCTGTCTGTCATCTGCTGGGAGACAAAAATAAAGCAGAATCATGTCAGTGTGTGCCAGGACCTTCACAGAGTTCTCAAACAAAACCTATAATTCCTTCTGAAGCACACTGTGACTTCTCTTTGTCTGAAACTTGTGCTGCCACAAAAGGGAAGGGAATTTCATGACATCACAGGCTACACTTGTACAATTTCACACAGAAAACATTAACAAATGTTTTCAACAAAGGTACAATCAATGGGGCTGCTGCCTGAAGTCACAAGGACTACTGTAAAGAGGATGGCACATAACGTCAGGTAAAGTGCCCTAATATCCAGAGTAATTCATAAGAAACGGTCCACTTCAGAACCTAATGGCAGGCTTCACTTCTTGATAATAAGTCACACAAACATGGGTCCACTTGTGGATGGTTATGGAGATGGAGCTGTACAAATGTTACAAATGGTCGTGGAGTTGTTTGTGGTAAAAAGAAAAAACAAAGCAATAAAACAAGAAATTAACAGGAAAAGCAGACTGTGCTATGTAAAAAATTACAATTCCATGCTGATAATGGATTCTTAAATATGAACCTTGGCCTCAATGAACACAGCAGCTCACCTGTACATCACAAGCATTAACTTGTCTAAGTGCAGCATCAAACATGCGATCACGAAATGCACCTCTTGCTTGCATACTTCCCTAGCATATCAAGAACTTCACCCATCCTCACACACAAAATTCAAGTGTTTAAGCCTGGACAGCTGGATAGCCAAATTGTAGCCCACCATGACCAATCCATCAGCCTGGGGAATACCATGATGCACTGTGACAGCACAGGAAAAATTTGGGGGGACTGCTGCCTTGCTGGACATACATATGATCTCATCTGGCCAAGGTGTGTCACCTAACAACGTTGGCAATTTGTCTTGCAGCAATCAAAGTGAAATTTCACCTGTAAGACAATCTTGTGCGATAATGGACCCATCAACTCACTGCAGAGGACAACAAACACACGGTCTCTGGTATCAATACATGCCGTCTTTGTGTAACCTCCACATGCTATTGTTTGCATAACACAGTCTGATAAAAATCCACCTCATACTAAAACCAAGGGCCCAAGTGTACTGTGCTGACAATATTTTCTTGCGCAGTAACATCTTCAACCACATTATGAGACAAAACATAAAGGTTAGGAAGTTACTCCCCCCACCTTCAATATGTAAAGAAAGATCTTGCAACACTCTCTGGTTACAAACAATAGGATCTGGAAAACCTCTGCAATTCACTAGTGGCAGAAACCACATTTCTAACAGAAAATCCACAAACACACTACATCAGACAATGCAAGGGACATACTAAACAAAGCACAAAAAACACCAGCTGAACACTATGTGATGTAAAAATCAACTGCAATGGCTGGTTATGTTCAACCACTGTTCATGCCAAGGACAAATTTTGCATAATAATTGTTTCATTAATTGTTATGTCAAATTTCTTTCATATTTGTTCAATAGTTGTTGCATAACTTTGCACCCCAGTGCCTGGGTTAGAGATTAAGTGCGTGAAGATGACGTAATTGGCGCCAAGTCTTTGTGTCAGGCACATGATGTAGCTTTGCTTCAGTATGCCACATCACTCCATGCTGCAATGACACGTTAAATTTGTGTCCTACACAGACAGCCGGAAATCTACAACTACAGTTCTCAATAGAGACAAAACATGTGCAAATATATACAGGGTGTCCCAGGAGGAAAGGACCTAACTTCGGGAGAGTGTTCCTTAGGTCAAACTATACCGATATAACCCAAAATACCTATATCCAAAGTTCAGTGGTTACGGCGTTATTGGCCAGAGAAAAGTGTGGATGTCTTTTGTGTCTGCGTACTGTACTCTGTCCGTGACGTCATACTAGTCATATGCACTTGCCTTCAACGCGCTAATCCTGCAGTAGCTGTGGGGTGTGAT
>Ga0123354_10000649_pt1 | contig 36572 bp, 28 predicted proteins | sample TergutLab28metaG_2_FD_97872 | JGI IMG/M metagenome (GOLD analysis project Ga0123354, IMG submission 97872) | Labiotermes labralis P4 segment gut microbial communities from Petit-Saut dam, French Guiana - Lab288 P4 | ecosystem: Host-associated > Arthropoda: Insects > Digestive system > Gut ... | reverse complement strand
TCGTTGGCAAACAGAAAGCTGATGGCAACAGTGTTCTGGGACAGAAAAGGAGTGCTGTTGATCAAGTTTATGGAACCTGGAACCACGATAACATCAGAAACATATTGTGAAACTCTGAAAAAACTGTGCAGAGCCATTGAAAACAAAAGGAGAGGAATGTTGACGTCAGGTGTTGTGCTTCTGCACGACAACACACAAGCCCTGCTCCAGAAATTTCATTGGGACTTGTTTGACCACTCACCCTACAGCCCGAATCTCGCCCCAAGTGATTTCCATCTTTTTTCGCGGATGAAAGTCTGGCTGGGAACACAGCGCTTACGTGTAAAGACGAATGAGGAGCTGATGGATGGTGTCAAGGACTGGCTCAGCTCCCAGCCAGCAACTTTCTATGATGCAGGGATAGTGAAACTCGTGTCACGCTGTGACAAGTGCCTCAATTCAGAGGGTGATTATGTCGAGAAGTAGCCAAATTATGTAGCTAACTTTTGTATGTAATAAAATATTTTTCCTTCTTTCTTGTTTTTTTTTTAACAGCCCACCGGACGTTGATTTCCGAATAGCCTACATATAATACCCAGCTTATGTTTTATATTGCTTTTGATGCAGCCTCCATGCGGATCTCTGGTCTGGTAATTAATTCCTCTACAGAATGAAAACTGTACATACATGATCAATTTGAAGTGAACATGAAATGAGTATAAATTCTGCACACAGAATACTTCAGATTACTGGAATTAAAGCAAAATGGTCACAAAAAGGATTCCAAATTGACCAATACCACATAAAGCTGATGTTCAAAAACCAACAATTGCTTAATATTTGTTTTGCACATTCACATGCAGGAACTGGATTACTTGTAACAATTAAGATCCTGTTTTTAAAGTAAAAACCTTGATTAACCATGCACAACTATAAGAAGGACACCTCGAACAGAAGGAAATACATCCACACACTACAGAGTAATGAAAAATTTATGGTTGTTTAAGAATAACTGAGACCTCACTAAAGTGTAATGTAAAAACATGAAAAACTGATATGGTTTAAATGTTTTGCATGAACTGCCTGATGATTCCTTTGGAATTGAAACTTGTAACAATGTAGAATACCACTCATTAAATAAGAGGTCTGTCTTATGTTTTATTTTATTATTACACAAACACTGTAGCATAATGGAATAACTCAGAATAAGTAGGCTCCAAGAAAATCACACATTCCAGATTACACTGGGGCTGACACTGCATCAGTCTGTGTGAAATGCAAGTGTGTAAATTGATGGTCCTGCAGTCAGAACTTGACATCATTTCCCACCATATATTTCGAGAGATTAACATCAAGTAGCTTATCTGTACCTCTGATCTGTAGTGAAAAGGACCTTGGAGATTAGTCTTCATAAACTGTTATTTCCATCACTGTGTGTTGGTCACAAATTGAAACTGGAAATTGTTTAAACTGTTTTATGCAAAAACATACTAAATGGATGAAAAATTCATTGCATCATGAACTTCTATCACTTCTTGCACGAGAACAATTTTTTACAAGGAAAACATACTGAAAGGGCAACGAAAATGTTAATCCTGTGAGAGAATTTTGTAATAAATTATTCTAATGCCTTTTTTGGAAAAACATTACCTTCAATGCAGGTTGGTTAAGGTCAACGTAAACTTGTCTCTGCACTTAACTAAGACCCACACCACAGAGGCATATAAGGTAGTGGAGGTACAATTCCACACATTCTTAACCTCAGCAATGGATGGGGGTGAGGATTTATCTTCATGTCCTACTTGTCTTATGCCTTAGAAATGGTCCTATAAGCTGCTGCCAATTCAAGAAAAGCTATATATTATAAACATGGTAGATACTGGTTAAAACTTTCCTCACAAAAATATGCTTAAGAATTTTGCACTTCTGTATCAACTTAAAATATGAGACATGGTATTCAGTGTTTAAGTGAAGAGATAAGTGGAATCAGCAAAATAAAGGAAGATGGATTCAGTATTTATCAAATAGTTCTGGTAAGAATGGGCTTTTCATCTACCAGTTGTGCTCATACAACAAATCTGTGTTCCACAATGTGCCAAAATTGCTAATGGTGAGACTTGGGAATTGTGGTTCACTGGTAAAAATGAATCATTTAATGTGAAATTGACAAAATTGCAAATCAATAAACTTTTTAGGCTCACTCATCTATGAATCTTCATGCTTGACATTTTAACATTTTTCCTAAAATGTCCGAAGTTGGGTTCACAGTATTTTCATCTTTAGGTAAGGGGTAATACTGGTATACATATTTCATCAAATGCTTACCAATGTCCAAATGACACTCAGACACACTGCAAATAGCAACTGGATATTACCCCCATACTGGTGGCTGTTAAATGACATAATAATTCTACTCCCTAATGCACGTAACAGGTCACTGATGACTTGAGCTGGGAATGATTGACTGTAGTATTGTCTCGTAATCACTGAAATAATAATTATTATTATTATTATTTGCATACGGACACTTTATTTTACATAACATAAATATCTTAACAAACCAAAGAATACAGTACTTCAGAAGGTTACAAAATCTATGCCATTTTGTTGACAACTGCAAGGTGCAGAGTTGCGAGCTGATTTGTCCACTTGTCTAGGGCATTGTAACGTGCTGCACATACAGACTGTTTATCCAGCTCTAGTACCTGGTTCACCTGATCAATACGGCCACGTATCGTGCTGAAAAAACAATTCCATGTATGCAATTTAGATGTATATGGTAGTGGAGGCATAGCTCCACACATGCATAAGCTAAGCACAGATGGAGTCTAGCAGTCACCATACCCACCTATCTAGAATGCAGGAGACTAGCAGGCTCTCCACGTCACAGGCATCAATGTTCAGTTCCTTTGAGATGAATGGGATGTGTATCCTGGTGTATGGGGTGATCAACTTGATCAGCACCTGAGTGCGGATATTACGAAGCAGGTCTGCCACAACACAGATCATTTTCATACAGCACCAGGATTACCAAAAGCAGCTACATGTGATTTCAGGCTTCCACCAGAAGTAGATGAGATCTGTGCTCTTCTGGAATATTAGGCAGCATAGAGTGGTAATCCTTACCAACATTTCAGGAGAACCTATCTGTCCCATCTTCAAGGGTCAAGAAATAAAGAAATAAAAAAAAACCCTTGAAAATGGGACCGACAGATTGTCCCAAAACAATGGTAAGGAATTACCACTAAAAACTGTATAATATCCCAGAAGGGCACAGATCTCAATATCAACTACAGTTACAATGCCAATTAGAAATGACATGATCACTACGAACAGTGCACTACTAAGGGCAACAATGAAATTCACTTTAACACACAATTCAGAACTGGGTAGTTTACACTCAACAGCAGGGTTACCAACTCCCAACAATTCGAAGGAACATACTGCTTTCATCTTCAAGGGTCGAGGATCCTGTAAAAACCTCGCTGTGGCATAGTTTGAGGCTCTATTACAACATCTGACAGAAGGGACTACGGAAAACCGTGGACAGCAATGGACAGCTCGAAAATAAGCACCAGTACTAACCATATCAGAAACAGATTCAGTTGACTGCTGACTCCAGCTGTATTACTCTATCAATAAAGTTCAACTATATGCAAAAACTGTAAAGTTCATGACAATACAGAATGATCAACACTCTTCAAAGACTGATCATTCTCAGGCTACAAAACAATGCTGTTTCATATACAGAAGTTCAAAACCATTTAATGGAAAGTTAAAGGACCATGAATAGTGTAGAATTATCACCTATATGAAGGTAGTGTCATCATGAGATCAGTCTAAAGTAATTTAAAAAAAAGAGACAAATTGTTACTGGCCAGGATTTTAATTCTGTACCTTCTGAATGTAAGTCACAAACAATACCACTAAGCTGTGCTACTCAGTCTCTCATAATGTATGTGGTCTGGAAGGGAATTTGGAGAAAAATGTTTCTGAGATGTAATGTCATGTACTCTAGTAGAAAATTAACCAGTATCATGAAGGAATCTCCTGCCTGCATTTTCAAAGCTCTGGCCCCGAAGATGGAGGCAGCCAGTCACCTCAAACATGTATGAATTTCTATCACATTGCAAAAGACGTATCTTCTACAAGGCAATCTCACTAGGTTTTTATACTAAACAAATACAGAAATTTTCCCATGCGCTCTCTTCATTCGGTGACACACAATCCCTTCATGACATGTTTCACCATCACACGCTCGATCAACACCATTACATTCCTCTAACGTTTACTCATTCCCCCACCAAGTTAGAATGTGGGTGCAAGACTTGTAACACCACAGGCTGGCCAGGAAGTCAGCACAAACTTAAATCACTTCAATACAGCACTGGCAAGAGGTAATGCACATGGTGTGTATCTATATGTGCACCATGTTCCAAACACACCCCCTGCTGTACTGCGGTGTTCTGTGTGAAATGTGCTGACATGTCTGTGATACATGTGGTATATGGCTGTTCCACAGCTCCATGCAACCAACTGTTGACAGCACTGCACAGCCACTTGCCCCTTACTAATGCCCCACAAACAGCCACTTGCCCCCTTACTAATGCCCCACAAACAGCTGTCCATCATGGTAGGGTCAAAACTATGTGGTGGCCAGGATAATGGAACACGGCACGATGGTGAACCACAACAATTCCAGAAGTCTGGAAAATGTTCATTCAAAATGTCATACACAGTGAGGGCAGCCACACATCTCCCAAGAGTCTTCTGTCTGTGCTGGGGTATGAACTGCACCCCCTAGCATTTCCAAGTAAGATGCAATGTTAAAAGGTCTACTACAGAAACATTCATACAAGCTGCTGTCATACCAGCCCACATCATATGTGGTAGGTTATATTCCAACTCCGTCACAAAATGCAAGCTCTCCCTAGCCAAAAACATAACATTTTTGTCACATGTACTGCAATAAACTATGCATCCATCAGTGAACCCTTCAGGCAGGATGTGGTATTTGGGAAGGTGTTCAGCAGTGCATGGCACGCATCACAGTGTTGATTCATGTCAACATCTGACAGTTCATTTGTGAATGCTGGGAAATACAGCTACACTGCTCACTGTGGCACACCAAGCTCTGATGATTAACTTCTCATCAATCTGGGGGAAATGACCAACACAGGAGGCAAGAGCAACGACATGGTCAAACATGTTTTCCTTTGTCCACTACATGCTTAAACCTTAACACATTTCTCATAGTCTAGCAATATTGCTTTTGTAGTGGCACTTTATTAAACTGTTCACAGAATGCTTTCAGCACTTGAGCCACTGTTTGGCTTGTGTGTCGTCTCTTATGCACCCACACACTTGCTATTAATTGCTCTTCAAATGAACAGCAGCTATTACTGGCCATAGATCAAACACAACTGGCTCACTTTAACTATGCCCTGCAATCATGTGCAACTGACAGTGTTTCAACACTCCAATTTTCAGTTTCACAGTGTACAAAGGCATACAGCAGCCACATACAGATCCACAAGGTATATTAGGCAGGGGTGCAGTCACTTCCTGGCCACCCTGTAGATTTAAAATCCCTTATCCCAGATGCTAAACTTTGAATTATGAGCACCAACATCACAGTCAGGAGATACAGATATATGATGAGAAAATTAAAGGTGCACTGAAGCAAGACAACAAGGAATGTAAAGAATGGAGACCCAGATAATCCAGGGAAGAAAGTATTCTGAATAAAATGACACAAAAAGCCACAGCACAGAATAAGGCCAAAATGCAAACCAAAGGCAAGAAAATGTTGAGTGCTAATCACAACACTGCATACCATTAGGTACATGGGGAATAAATAAGTGCATAAACTTATTCCATTATATTATCTACACTCACCTTCAATATGTTCTCGTATGAAGGGGTCATCCATGATGTTGCGACGGTTCTGTTTCAAGATTGTCTCAAATTCATTTATGTCATTGTTTTGGTAAGATGAGACAAGATTTGTCATTGCAAGGATCTCTGGGTCATTCTTGTAAGGTTTCGCTTCCTGTGAGTCAAAAGGGTTGATACCAGACTTCATGAGCCTGAAACAAAGGGTCATACAGATAACCTGGAATTCTGCACCAGGTAACTCCACAGTACAGGGTTTCCTAGAGTAGATGCAGGTGGTCGAAAAATTATATCCTTGATTCAGGTGTTATGGGATGGTTAACAGTGGTGACTAGGCACACATTTAGCAGTAAATACGGCATAACTACCCACAAGACTATCCTCTTGTGGAACACAAAGGTTCATTACCACCACCACAAAATCCCATCAATGGGGCTTCAGATCAGTGAGTTTCATTCTTCATGTAAGTTCAGTGTGAAAGATTTTAAGAATTTAATGAAAAGAATGCAATCCTTAATCCCATATAGGCAATGCCCACATATAACTGCAACGAGCACACTTCAGTTCCAACATGAAGCTTTCTTCCCCAGTTTCACTAACTTTATTCCAGAAGTCATAAGCATAAGCTCCACTATTAGCATAAGCTTCAGACATAGCAGACAGCAATTTATTAAAAATATAATAGACAATATGCTTCGACTTTAAAAGTAAAATCGGCACACAAATGCTTAATATGCTCTTTTCACTGTACACACTGTAACAGAAAAGTTGACACCAGCAGGATATGTAACAAACTGAACTGACCAACAATCATCAACAGTTAAAGCACAACACTGCAAATATATACACTAATCAAGAAAGCACAACATGGCAATTATACACATCAGTTAAGAACTTATCACTGTTCTAAATGTCACAGTGAGAATTTAACACCCAAAAATGATTTCTTTACTCAATTCTTCATACCCTTAAACCACAACTAAAAAGGTATTTATTGCTGGCCTCTGTGGCAAGTTCACGAGCACTTCCAGAGCCTTGCTTACAAAAAATTCACACCTGCCATTTCTTAAAACAGCAAAAACAAACTCAAAAAAGATTACTTTAATAAAACATCAATACTCACATGTTTGCTAACACAAGGTATTTCAGGCATGTTGTACGACGTGGACTGCCCGACTCATCATAGTTTTTGAAAGCCTCAAAGAAGTCGGTGTGTGCCTTCTCAAATTCTCCTTCCCGGAGATGCATCTTCCCACCACACTCTGCGACATACACACAAAATTCAACAACAACACTGACAATACCACGCAGGTCACTGTGACATCATATCATCTTGCAGCTTCATCCCAATGTTTTGGAGAAACAGAGTCAAAGTCAGCCAGATCAGGAAACAACGGACTATAATGAATTACACACACACACACAAACACAGCAAATACGTCATTCTTCACACTAACTTTTAGCACTCTGCACTGCCATCTTCAGGTTCATGCAATTTCAGATGATAAAGTAGCAAAGAAATGTCTGTTCCTAAGTAATCAATACAAAATGAGCATACTACAGTCTGGGAAAACAATTTGATCCTGTACCTTATAAACACTTCACAAAGAGTTCTTGCACCTCCACTCTACATTCCAACCATCAACATTATTACTACACATAATTCTTTCATCACAGTACAACATATATGAAACCAACTGCACAAGCCAGAATAGCATAATAGGCACAGTGATTAGACTATTGGCTTCAAATCCTGCTTAGGACCAAAATGTCTTTTCTCGTTTAAGAACATCCAAAATGGCTCTGAGGTCCAGCCAGCCACCTACTCAATGGGTATCAGGGGTTCTTTGGCTCTTTCCACATGGGGTAAAGTGGCTACAGAATGAGGCTGACCACTCACCTGCACCTAGTGCTAAGCATATGCATGAATGTAACTATACCTCCACACCCCTTATATGCCTTTATGGCATGCACAGCAACTTCACTCTTAGAACTAGATTCACTTTTTTTTTTCCACAACACACAAAGTGCAATCAATCAGTTTCCACCACTTGGCCTCCATCATTCTTCCATCACCACAGTTGCCAAAAAAGTCATTTTGCTTCAAGCCACACTCCTGGTAATGTTTTAGTGATATTAATACCTGGAAAGTATTTTCCCTCACACCATGCAAGCATGGCAGCACAGTGCTGAACAGCAGGTCTGTGCATGGCCCAGCAATAATGCAACATTGCCAAATCAAAAGAAATGTGCAAAAACCTGTGTTTTGTATGTGACAATTTTCAAAATTTCCAGTATGAAAACTTAAGCCCGACTGACCACACAGCAAACATGATGCCCAAGTCCCCTCCCATTTGCCATCAGCCAAGCCCTCTGTTCAATAGAAACTTTTCTGAAAGCATTATGACCTAGTTTTCAGTGAGTTATAGTTGTACACAATGAGAGGTTTTCACAATCGCTATTAGCACCGCTGCTATCCCACCCCAGCTTGCCCATCACACTTTCTGTCGCAAATGTCACAGCAGAATTATTTGCACTACCCTCTACTATGTTCACAATAAATGGCACACATTATGCTGTGGCATATTTATCTCATTCAAACTTCTGGTCTCCCAGCAACACTTTCCATCAGCAGTCTGGGTTATAATGGGGTCACTGAGGAACTTCCAGCTGATTACCACAACTTGAATTGTTACAGGATAGTCCATACCACTGCATCAATACCAGCAATGTATGGTGCACCCATTCAGGCATCCACACCTTGAGCTCTCAATCAGTGCATAGTGTTCCAACACCAAGAGTACTGACAACAGTGATCACTAAGCAACAGGTTCCTGTAAAACACTGGTTAATTTCTTGGGGTACCCTGATGATGTGGCAGGTTCATCTAAAATTCTGCAAGTCCACAGGATTAGCATTGCATGTCAGATGCCTGTTCTTCATAGACACCACAGTAAGAACACCTAACCCAATGTTTCCCAACAAGGAATCCACAGAAAATTTTAGAATATACAAAAAGTTTTAAATCCAATGAAAAATTTCAAATGTCCTTCAAAATATTGTGGAAATATTTATCTAAGTAACTCATAGTGCCAGTGCAATCTCCGTGTGCTACCAAATGCCTCTTTGTTGTCTAGCGTCTAGGTGCTTCTAAAGACAGGGGTTCCTCGGGATAGGAAAATGCTGGTGTTCCTCCATGGAAAAAAGGTTGGAAAACACTGCTCTAATCTCTCAGTCATAACACAGCACTATCCTCCTGCACATCCACCAGCTCCATTATTATCTTGAACAACAATAAAAATAAGTAAATATTCAAAACGACACTTCTTCCACAAACATCCAGTATATTTACAATGCAAAGTGTCAGGCCTCAGCATTCCATTCCATACACAACAGTACAAAATAATTCAGTTGAATAATTTATTACAAACAGCAAGCAAAAATAAAAGCACAACTTCTACACAATACAGAAGTCCTCCCGTCACAAACTGTCATGGGGGATGAAACATGGGTCCACCATTTTAAACCCAAATTCCACCAGCAATCAATGGAACTGCATCAAACCACACCACCAAAGAAGAAGAAATTCAAGTGCACCATCAGCAAGGAAAATCAGTGCCAACCTGCAGAGGTAAGAAAGGTGTTCTTTTTGTGAACTTATTCTTGACCATTATACTGAAAGGCTGCAGAGTCTGAATGAATGGCTCCACTGAGTCTGTCCCACAAGAAGGGTATCAGATGTGTTACTCTTCCATGACAGTGCCAAAACACACAGGTTTGAAAACCACTGAAGCCATCACAAAATTTACATACACAATGTTGCCACACCCACTCTATAGGCCCACACTGCACATTCAGATTTTCAGCTGTTTGGTGTTTAGGAAGACAGCATGAGAGAACACAATGGAGTAGATGAGACACTGCAGAATGTCACAAACAAACGGCTGCACAGGAATGAGACTGTCACCAGGCAGGAATGCATGCTGTTGATCAAAGGTGGAAGGCAACTGTTTACAGATATTCAGACTATACTGATAAAAACTATGCCTACTGTAATACTGTAGTTCCATTCAGTGGAACAGTCCAACAGCTTGCTTGCAAAAAGCCTGATATAAAAAACAGGAAGTGTTCATTACATTCGAACCTAACACACTAATTCTTTGGTGATTTAATGACAGTATTCAGTAAAATGAGATGACATCATAAATGATGAGGAAAAGAATGATTCTGAAGACGCCACTCATGACACAACGCATGGTACTATTCACGCATTTGCCTGAACCAACTCAGGAAGCTTATCAAACACATACTCCAATAGCTGGTAACATGCCTGAGATCTGAAATGTGCACAACCCCAATAGAAGACTGCAGTTACATTAACCTGTTCAGTACACAGTAACACAGTGAGACTGAGTGCACCCACCTCTTATGACACCCATGATGAGAGGGTGTGGGATTGCAGACTTAATATGTAGTGACTGTTCATACAGCGTTTTAAGCTTCTTGTTGTTCTTCTGTGCAGTGTACATCTGTATCTCCAGAGCATAGATCTCCAACAGCTGTGTTCCCTTCTTCAGATCATCCTCACCTTCATCTGTCTGCAACACAGATGCACATCCTCTATCAAAAATTAGCACCATTCCCCTAAATAAATCTTAATTTTTTATTTACTTAACAACAATCCCAATAGATCAAGAGTATAAAACACTGCATAGTAGAATGTTTGGTGAACAATGAACTGGAAAGGACATGGTAGGAGGTTATCACAAACTGCTTTCAGGTACCCATATGGACTGATGAAAATCACAAAACATCTGTCATAATAGTCGGTCTCTAAACCAAAATATGAACCCACAATTCCCACAAAGGTCCAGCACATGCAAGCAGACATCTGAAAGTGTAATGACTTAACAATATAATTAAACTCACATTTGCATATAACTATCAGATTTATTTACAGTTGTTAGGAATAATATACACTATTCCACACTATCACCTTCTGCATTATTTTGAATTTTGGGTCCTAAGTAAGATTAGCGGCCCCCCAACCTATCAGAACTTCACACAAAATTGGGCACTATTACAAATACATATGCAAGAAATGCAAGGAAACTTCAAGATGAAGTAGCACAAATCCGAGCTCTGGAAACCATCCGACAAAGTGAAAATTTATATGACTCACCTGGCAGGACTGGTGCAGCTGCTTGAGTATCTTGGCCAACTTATTGAAGTCTGAACGGTCAAAGTACAATTTTCCAAGCTTCGTGTTTGTTTTGAACCACAGGCGGTCATTTTTTGCATCTTTCAGAGCCTCCAGTGTCGTTTCGTAGAAGTCTTGCAATAATTCCATCTGCACAAGTACTGATGTCAAAATGCTCAAATCTCTTAACATACTCATATTTCATGCTTCCGCATATTAAAGAAACAGGATGGGAGGGCATGGACTGGATTAATCTGGCCCAGGATAAAGACAAGTGGCAGGGACTCATAAACCTTCAGGATCCCCAAAATTTAGGAAATTTCTTGACTACTGGAGGATCTAACAGCTCTTCAGGAATGACTCTGCTACATGCAACTCTCATTTCATGGCACACATAAAATGCTGCTGCACAACACACAAGTTCTGTTGGCAACTGGCAGCACTGCTTCTCAATTAGCCAAAATTTACATCTGAGCCACTTGTCAATAAACTATTCAACCACCCAACTTCCTGACTGACTTACAAATAAGTTGAGACCACTGCAGTCTTAGCATTAGTAGCTTCACGAATGATCACAAAGTCCTGCCACTGAAATCTTTCCCATGTCAGTCCATTCCATTAAGACCATAGGTTTCTCAATGATTAATATTTTTGATACTGTTCATCATCCCAGCTTTTCAAAACACAACATTTAATCTCAAACTTGGACAAGAGTTTGAGACTACTTCTGCCAAGGGCACAATGAAGCAGTAGCTTTAACCTGTTATGACAAATGAAATAGAATCAGTTGTCGAAACACTGTGGTTCTGTAAAAACAGCATGAGAGGTATGTCAGAATATGATTAAAAAAAGGCAGTTCACTCCAATTCACATCAGATCTTTACTATGATTTAATTACTAAGTACCAACTTCTAAATTGCTGAGTGCTCCCAAGAGCTACTAACATTTTTTGGATGATACAAATAAAATGAGGTTCATTAAGTTCTCTACTACAGTATCTATGATAGACAATTTACAGAACATGGACCACAGGATTGCAACAGATTGACAGATGACCCCATGTTGCACAAACAAACAAAAAAATAAATAAAAAAACCGCTCGTAAGAAAACTTAAACCTCACCCAAGAATGTTCACATCACAAACACATACCAGCACATAAACCACCTGCCCTTCACCAACTTCTGATCTTTATGTTGCACAGTGACAATTCCAATTCCAGACTTAATCATTTAAATTCATCTTGTGTAAATAATTAAAATTCATATTACATATATTTAATATACAGTCTTGCACAACACAGTTCACACTTTTTTTAGGTTACTAGTTTTGGTCCATCAGCCAGGCCACCATCAAACCTATTTGTCAACATATTTTTTATGATGTGTTTGTAATGGGAATGAGATCTCTATCCCACATAAACATATAAGGTGTTGTACGGTGTTTTGTAAGGTTCTTGACATTAATTAGTTCTGATGGTGACCTGGTTAATGCACTGAAACTAGTAACCTATTAAAATGTGTAAACTGTGTGCTGCAAGGCTGTATATTAAATACATATAATTTGACCAAAGTGCAATGGAGATGTCACCTAAAGATTGAAAATTAAAATTCAATTACTAACTCAAAGAAAACATACTGCATCTTCATTATGAAGACAGACCAGATAAGACTGTTTATGACAATAATGACAACTTATTGTGAAGATCATATGTAAAACATAAACACACCGTGTGTGCAAAATAAAGTTCTGCAATGTTAAGGTAGGTGGTACATATAGTTACCACAGTGTTTTATAGGGTAAGACTGTCGCAAGCTGCAACTTGTCTAAGGTACAGCTTGTATTATTTGAAAACCCCTGCAGATGCACATAATAACACTCATATCATCCAACTGCCCAGCTCTTGACTGCACACAAAGTTACTACAGCACTATCATTACTAAGCAGAACTCACATTCTTGGAAGTGGAAATGTAGTCAAGGATGGAGTTGATGGATTTCTCACTGTGGTTGCGTGTTACTGCACTCTTGATGTACGTCAAAAGCTGCTTGTAGCGTGCCATCATCTCCCGGTAGTTATTCTGCAATAACAATGTAGTATACAGAATGGGATTGAACTCTGTAAGGGGCCCCCAATCACCCAAACACCTTGGGGGGCATTTCATATAGCTTTCTATGGGATTAAAAATGTGGAAATTACAAATATAACAAGATAATTATGTTATTTTTCCAAACAACAACAAAATAAAAGCCTCACATATTCACCTTTCAAACTTTTGAAGCACGAAACTTATCAATTAAAAGAAAATCCATTTTCTAAGCACAACCAGTCTATGCACCCAGACTCAGAGCATTCATGCACTCCTGTGACACAAGAGTGGCTGTGTTCATGTGTAACCAAATACATACTGTAGAACAGCATGCATGGCCAGTGCATGGACAAAATAAACTGCACCCCCTTAAGCAACACACACTCTCACACACACACACACACACTGTTGTATTAATTACTACACAGTGAAATGTCCAACTACTTTTTCTGAAGTAAGAGCAAAAAATAGTAACAGCCGAATGACAGTTGTGGTAAAGCAATGAATATGTCAGAAAAAGGACAAATCTCCAAAAAAATACAAATTTCACATCTGCCACTTAGACCTATAAAATAAGAAATAAATTAAATTTACATTAACACCTGTGCACACCACTTTTTTTCAAATAAGTTTCTGACAACTCTTTAGTTGAAACCACACATTTCAGGAAAAAACAAGTTCAAAGTATTTGTGTTGCTAGGCAATATGGCATAAAAGAATAACAATATTTCTGCAAGCATGGTGTCAGTAAAGTTCAGCAGTGAATCCTGTCCTCACGGAAGTACTGGAGTCAAAGTCAGTTTCTGTGTGAAGTTCATTTCCACTGATAAAATGACAAAAGCCATCCACGACTGTCAACTGTGTGACTTGTTACCAAGCCAATACTGTGAAGTATACTGCTTGCAAACAATGATTTTCAGTGTGATGTCCTTTCCCAAGCCCATCAAGCACACAGCGGTTTGCACCAGGTGCTTCCCATACAAATGCCTGAAACATTTTTTTATGCACGTATGAAGAAGCTGTTGCAAGCTTGTGCAATCTGGTGGATAACACACAATATCACATTTCTTAGAAGCAATATATCTTGCAAAGACCAGATGTATTAGTACATCTGGTCTTCGCATATGTTGTGTATTGACGGCACTAATATAATAAATAACTGACGGTACACAACGGGATGGCTCCCTTCCAAAAAAAAAGATATATCTTGCAGCCGAGCAACATAATTGTCCACAATCACATAAATGATCCATGCATTTTATTCGCACAGTATTTTGCAGCAGTTTCTTATGTTTTTAAAAGTGGCTGCAATGCTTTTGCAACCACAGTTGACCCCTGCCTGCTGCTGCCTTCATCATTCACACACAGCAACACTGTTAAGTTCTCTTGGTCACTTCTCCCACTGTGACATAAACGGTAACAAGTAACAGAAATAGCATTACCAAGTCACACAACTGTTAAATGTGCAACACATCAAGGTAAAACAAACAAGATGATGTGAAACAATACTAATAACACACGCAAAACATAGTCGCAATGTTTGCCACCCTACAATTTGCAGACTCCCCCTCCACCAACTGTCAACCATTCTTCATTTTAACATGGCATGGTGACATTTCACACATACCATTATAGGGGGAAGGTTATCACTAATGTTTATTCAAAACATCATGGTAATTTCACTTTTCTTTTTTCTCCCCTTCATTAATGATCATTCTGGGAAGACTAAGGGTTGGAACCAAGAATCCTGACTAAGCAGTAAAACAATCCAAGGAATGATGCACGCAACACAATTATACATTATGCGTATAAGTGATTTAACAGGGCCAGAAAATATAAAAAATACTGGTAGAACAACAATGCAGAGGGAAAAGAATGATAATGGTATCACTGTACCCCTATTCTTCAAAATAAACAGAAATGGCACTTTCACTTACTTAGTAATTTCTTAAGTGTATTTATTCTTTTTACCTTCAACAATGTTGCTCATATGTCAACCAACAGAGGCCAAAGGCCCCTGGTTGCATGATTGTTGCATCTAGTATTGAATAATCCAATCTGAAAGATTTATAGTACTTTATTTAATTATTATTTATGTGCATTCAGTAACTCAGATCATATGGTGTCAAATGGTAAGGTAACAATGATAAAGCAGGAAATGGTAACAACTCAACCAAAATATTCAGCACCATTTATAGTAAATACACAACATGTATGAGCAAAATGTATATGAAAAATCCAAACTGTGTATACTAACTGGTGTGGAGAGAATGCACAGTTGTAGCAGCAAGAGCAACTAAAATTTGTAAGACAAAACATGGTTTAGAGTTCAAAACCTTTGAGATGCCTGCGGCAACACCCAAAAGACTGACAGGATTCTAACACAGTTTAGTACGAAAAACTATGTTCCAACAACCAGTATTTGTGTCCACAGCTACAAGTTTTGCATAACGTGCTACACTTTCATCTCTCATTGCAGAACCAGAGTTCAATGCCAATGCTTGGAAATTACACAACTGCAGAGCAACAAAATAGTTAACTATTTTTAAAAATCATACCTATGGGCTACATTAAATAGTTACACTCTAGTCCAAGACATCATTTTCCCACACGTACAAATCTTTAATTATCACCACCTCAAAACATATTTTCATTAAAATGGTGATATCAGCATAACACATTTGCTCCTTGCTGATGGCAATTCTTTTTGCAACAAACATTTCAGGCTATTGTACATCAAAGACTGTCACAGAAAGTAAAGCCACAGCACCCAAGATACATGACAAAACCACAAGCACTTAATCCAAGAATGTCAGCTTTCAGACATTATGACAAAAAGGATAAGAAAAAAATAATAACCATAGAGGTTAGTCTTTGAATTTTCATTTGGTGACAATCATACTGTTTCAGGCTCCATTATGATGACTGACTCTGAAGGTCAATGAGTTCTCATTTTAGGAACAGAAACTTTGAGGCTTCACTATGCTGAGAGAAACTGAAAGTCATCAAATACTTGGGGCATCAAGCTTAAGCCTTTGAGTTTCATTTTACTGAATGATGGTCTGGGAAGTTAGCTGTCCAGGTTTTTACCCATGAATTTACGCTGTGGGTTTGTGTATTTGCGTGCTTGTACATAACACGGTTCTAGTGCTTTATCACTACTCGCCAACCAATATCTTGCATTGGAAAGAGTTTCACACAACTTTTTAAACAAATCTGCTTATCGAAGAGGTTCGGTTAATTTTTAAGTCAACGTATTTTTTGGGTCCAGGATTCAAAAATACAACACGAAATTTTATGGATGGTTCTAGAACCTTGAACTCGTACTCTGGCCTATGCGCTACAGTACAACACATCAACGATCATTTGTACACTAACCAGCTTAAAATTGATTTTTATCATCTGTTTCAATGCTTTGAAACCCCACTCGCCCTTTTCTCCTCCTTCCAAGTCGAGCACTTTCTGGAACGACGTAAGGGCTGCCTTTGGATCGTCTTCCTTCAAAGCCTTGGAGTTGTAGTACTGGTTCTCTAAATCCACATCTGGTTCGGAGTTGCTATCTTCCGAATATTCCTGTATTCATAAATGCGTAAATTAAATGTCACTGTATATTCCACTGGCCGCAACAGATACAAAATCTTTACCCACAATGAACTCTTACCAATCCGTAGTCCTCCTCTTCTTCGCACATAAAATCGTCCTCCACATCAGACATGGTTGCCTCGCCTCAAGCAATTCAAAACTGCTAATAATATATATAAATTATTTTTTCTTTAGCATAAAGTCACAAATTTCCAAGACATATCCACACATTAAAAACCCACAAGTTCATATCACTTGCGCATACAACCACCGGCACACAACCGACAACATCTCTCATCCGTGGCCAGCAGCACGGATTAGAGATAGCCAGAATATCACCAAAGTACGGTGATAGCAACTCCACAGGTGTGGGCTGGAATAGACCATTATGGCCCAGAGAAGGAGTACTCTTTCTTTAACCTCGGCATTAGATTGGAGTTGGGTGGTCAATGTCAGGCCCACCCGCTTTAGCCCCGGGAAAGAAATCCGGTACCCACTGAAGAGAGGTTAGGTGGATCCCAGGACCGGTGTGGACAGGGGAGGAGAATCTTTCCCGCATCCGTGATTCGAACGCCCAGCCCTAGCGAGTAGCTAATACATTTCAAAAAGCATTTCTGGGTATAGTGGAATCAAGAAGAAGCACTGAAAGAGGGTTTCCGTAGTTGAAAAGTGAGTACTGAGGCTCGCAGAAGAGTTATGACGTGGCTTCAATTTCCGTACATAAAACGTCTTAGAGATAATTCATAAAAGAGTGTTCCTGTACGCTCTATGATAGAAACTAGCAGGGTATATCGCATTTTACAATGTGAAAATAATACTTATTAATGTATTTAATGTGTATGTTACGACCGTATCAGTAAGCCAGAATTTATAGCGTCGAAGGGGTCCATGAAAGTTAATAGGAATTTGAATTGATATGAGAGAAGACGGGTGTGGTCTAATTACGACATTACCGCGGCGTTTACCAGCAAAGATTAAAAATCTACAATAAAATCAGTTACAATAGTTGGTGTCTCAGTCGAGATACGATCCGGGGAACACCGCATGTCAATCAGAATCGTCACCGCTGGAGCCAGTTTGCTCAATGTTTCAGTCCGTAAACAGATTATTTAAAAATAATATGTACGCTGTTTATGAATTATTGTGACAATATATACACCGATTAAAATGTCTCTTTCGACCACGGTTCATCTATCCACCTACGGTGTTTCGGAGCACATTTAAGGCACAAATTACATGTTCCGGTATGCGAGATATGCGAGATACAAGGAGATCACAGCAGTCGACCTCAGTGGAATTCAGCTGCAAAACGTATTGAATGCGACATCTGTTCGTTAGAGAAGGAACTTGGGTGACAAAAACGAATCGGTGAGTTTTTGTTGCAAGTTTCACTACCTCCAACTATCCACAAATCGGAGTGCGACTTAATAAGACATAGAGTATATTGTTTTTTGGTAAACGTGTAAGTTAATTTCTTGGAAGTGTTTGAAAATGACAGCTTTACCTCGGAGAATAATCAAGGAAACGCAGCGTTTGATGCAAGAACCAGTCCCTGGGATCAGTGCCGTGCCGGATGATAGTAACGCCCGATATTTCCACGTAATTGTCACAGGCCCGGAAGATTCACCCTTTGAAGGAGGATTATTCAAGCTGGAACTGTTTCTACCGGAAGACTACCCTATGTCAGCACCTAAAGTTCGTTTCATTACTAAAATCTATCATCCTAATATTGATAGACTTGGACGTATTTGTTTGGACATTCTAAAGGATAAGTGGAGTCCGGCACTACAAATTCGAACGGTGCTTCTTTCAATCCAGGCCCTTCTCAGTGCGCCAAATCCAGATGATCCTTTGGCAAACGATGTGGCAGAACTCTGGAAAGTAAATGAAGCCGAGGCCATCCGCAATGCGAAAGAGTGGACCCGAAGATATGCTATGGACAATTGATAAGGAACTGAACTGAGCCTGGCTACCTGCATTGGCCAATTTATATCATTGTAAATGAAACAACACACTTTTATGTTTCAGTTGTCTAAAGTTTAGAAAAATGTTAATTTGCAGGTAGGAAATTTCAGTCGACTTATCTTCATTTATTCCTATTGGGGTTACTGGCCACCCATGCAGGGCTCTGAAGATACCGAACAGTTTCATCAGATGTATAGCTGATTTGTAAATTACTCAATCATGGTCGGTTGTGATATAGCATGTTCTTGTCACAACATGTCATTTGAAAATGGCCTCAAAATTCTACTAAGTGATGAATAAAAATCACTGTTATGTTAAGTATTTTGCATTCTTGGCTACTTGTAAATTATGCTCCATTGGTGATTTTTTCCTATTGCTTCAAATGGGAGTTTGATGTATTTTCCATGACTGTAGGAAATGGCAGCCAAAATATATCGGTTAATCAGTGGCATTATGAAAACCAACACATCCATTGATTTTTGTGTTTTACCTGGCCTAAAGGCTGCATTACAGCAATCTGGTTTTGGTATTCAGTATTTACACAATAAAGAGCATATATGTACATATGCTTATGTCACAGTTTTTATGATATAAAGTATGTTATCCACTCACTGATTCATGGTCCCAGGAACCTGTAGATTGTGCACTGGAGAGCAGGGGCTGTTGTTTATATGTAGAAGTATGTGCCTGGGTCATTACTGTTGTACAGTTCTTAATGATTTGAATAAATTAGACATAGGAAGCCAAGAAAATTGTGTTTGTGGTCCAAGACTGTGCTGTGGCAGTGCAAGAAGTATGAGCTGTGATCGCTTTTTTCTGTGTAACTGCATATATTTAGTATTCCATGCTGCCCTCTTCATGTAGTAGACTTGTGACTGGATGTCGAGTGAGTATACTGATTGTGCTACTGTTAAAAGCATTTTAAGACATCCTGTGTTTTTAAACCAGCAAGTTATTCTTGAATTATGACAGTGGTATCAAATCTCCCATCAGTATAGACTTAAGTATGGAAAAAGGATGAAAATCACTTAGGGAATTGTGGGTCTATGTTGTTGCCTGAAGGTTGTGACACACATTGTCATGATTCTGTTTTTGCCTGCCATTTTTGCAGCAGTCTGTTGCATGTTCAGATCTTGTGTCAGTACATTTTACCATGATCCATATGAGATTCACATCTCATTTTTCTAGTTGCAGATATTGATCCACCTGTTTTCATGTACAAGTGCCTCAATTCATGTCACATTTTGATGTGCTCTGCTGATGGACAGCTTGAACATTCAGTATTGTTAACCGGTGTCACTTTGCTGTATAATTTTAAAAGCCAAATATTCTAGCTATGGTCTCTTCTGTGGAAGAAAGTTTTAATATCACGTAGGTTTGTACAGTAGTTTTGTGTAGTTTGAAGGAGAACTTCTTGCACATGTGCTGTTCTTCGAAGCTTGCAGTTTTGTAACAAAATGCAGGTCAGGTGGGACACACAACACTGACCATTTTACCAGTTTTACTGCTAAGTGACAAGCTACAGCTTCGAATGCAGAATGAGGTTTTAACTGCAACAATGTCAGCCTGGAAAATGATCACACCACACAGACTAAGAGTGATCCCTTTGTTCCATCTTCTTTAGTATATATATATTTTGGCATCAGCAAAAGTTTTGAGACACATGTAATCTAACAATGATACCTTTGTTTCAATGATTAACACCTCCATATATTTTTGTTATATCCCCTGTACTGACACCGGAAGGTGTCACTATGTGTTTCATGGTACACTACATCTGACTCTTGTTCACACATATCTGGGCATTTTCAGGGCTTGAAGGCATTGTGCAGTGACTTTGCATATTCCTCCCATGATTGTTTATGCTTTCATGGGGAATGTTTCAAGCTAATGGGGACTGTGTTTTATGGTAAAGTTGGTGGGCTGACAGCTAATCACCTGTGACAGTACAGAAACTGGGAAAGAATCATCAATGTGGTATGCTGAGCATTCCATGGTTGAAGTACACTCACAGTTGTGTTTGGTTGTACCTTTTTTGTGTGGAGTTGACTGTATGAAACCAGAGGGAAATGTGACAAATTCATGTCTCTTGCTGCCTGTGTGTCATCAATCTAATCGTGGTGTACACACACTCGTGTGATTACGTACCCTGTCTATTATTTTGAGCTGTTCCCCATCCCCTCTGGAATTCCAGAAAGATAGAAAAGATGTGATATCTGATTGAGCAATGTTTGGAAGAGCCCAAGAGACAGACTGTCATTTCAATCATAGAATCTCTGCATGACATGTGACGGGCTGCAGCACATTGTTACATGTTTGAGATCACACTGCCTATGACAGGTGAGCTATGTTGGTACCAGTATAACAGCAAGAAATTGCACTTTATATTAAGAATTCATGTAATAATTAAAATTTTTGTGATTGGAGGATCCCACAGCAGTAACTATGAAGATACTATCTCTTGGCATGTGACACCTAATGGTCTCTGTTACAATCTTAGGATAAATGGAGGGAGCAGGATCCTCCAAAATATGAGTAAATTTCTACCAGACTACAAATCATATCTTAGAATGCTAATCTGCATAATTTAAATTTGTTTTTAATTTCTAGCATTCATAATATAACGTACTCTAATCATGAAAGATGTGATCTCAAGGTTTTGGTGGCTGTTGGTTTTCAATGCCGATGACTGTAAAAGTTTTTTTTTTTTAAATTATGTGTATGTGCATATCTGTATGTAGGAAATAGGACACTGAGGATATTTTATTCTGATCTGAAAGGTATATATTCCGTTTCCGTAAATGTGCCTTTTGTAGTGCAAAAGTTAAACACGATTTTTGTAAAGTTGAGATGCAGAAATGTTGATGTTCTTAAAACCAACCGAAATCATATGGTATTCACAGCACATTACAAAAAACATTTGAATAGTGCCCACTAGTTTTTCTTACTTCTGACAATGGTTACACACAGTTTAGTTTTTACCAGCTAAAATCACCATCAAGAAAGTGAAAGAAATCAAGTGAAATTATGCATTGTTTTTAAGTTAAGACAGTGTTACTAACCTGTCAAACAGTAAGTACTGTCCTATGGTTCATTTGTACAATTATTATAACACTATCTCTGAAAACTAGTCCTGCCATTCCAAATGTTACCAAAATATTAATTTACAAGTATACCTTACAATACCTGCAGCGTGTCTCCTCGTAATTCGTAATCCAAAATTAAACCATTATTATGGACAAAAAAACTACTGGCTACTTCGTGTCACATCTCACAACAGAGCAGTCTTAATATTTACTGCTGTGAGAACACCGATCCCAGTAGCAAAAAATACTTCCTTGACTGCAACAGTTTGGAAGCAGATGGTGATTTAAGGATGTGTATTGTGTATGGAATTTTGTAGTACTGGAAGAGTACACAGTATTGGGCTCAGAATTGCATGACGGTTGAATACGACTGTCTGTATCACAGATCTTCTCATCCCCAACTTCTGCAGTCTGTTGTGGACCTTGACTTCCAGTACAGTCTTCCTCCATTTCGGATGGTCTGTGGGTATTGCCTACCTGTTTTTCATTCGTGTTGTATGTAAATCCTCTTTAAGCTCATCTCTCCATCTTTTATGCAGTCCCCCTCCTTCCCTTGTTCCTTCCATTGTAGCTGCTACAATTTTTTTGACATTTCTTTAACATGACCACACCCTCAAAGTCAGAGCGATTTTATAAATTTTACAATATTTTCCCCTGTAATATGCCCCCTATCTCCTTGTGTGTTCATATTCTCCAGCATTCTTGTTATTTTGTATTTCCCTTACAGCCTTCCTTTCAAGTATTCTGAGCAAGTTTGTTTCTTCCATGGTCACTGTCCAAGTCTGACCTATAGGTCAGTATGGGTCATATTAGAGGTTTATGTATAGTTTTAATGTAGTATTTTGGGACATGAGTTTGGACACCAAGAATTTAAAGTTGCTAAATATACTTGGTTTGCTATCATTTTTGGAGTGCACGTCCGCCGACATTTTGTAGTCATTTTTGACAACTGATACCAAGTATGTGAAGGTGTCACTGCATGTATCACAGTTGCTTATTCAAAATTAAATATTTATTAGAAACAATTGCATATTGAGAAATGGTTGAGTAACAGTGCGCTAATAAGAGTAGTAAAATGGGAGAGTAGACTAATCTAAATAATTAACTACAATTTATTAAATAAATGTCTAGTTTTTATTTTGTTTGAGAATTAAAAAAGTTGCAGTGGTTTTATTTGTATGTCCATTTTGCTGAATGTGGCACACGAGAATTCTCTTTTGTATTTGTGAACATTCTTGTCCAAATGCAAACAGGTGTGATTGTGCACTAACGCCACATAGTACAAGGCCTAGTAAATTTGGAGGCTGTAGCACATACCCAACAGCAGAGGACTGCATTTTGTTAGAAGATAGCAATTTCCACCTTCAGTTTCTAACACTGTGTGCTGTAGCACTAAATCTGACTTTCACAGAGCAGTACAGTGCACTCTTTTAAACTGTGGTCAGTGGGTGCAAGACTTCCAAGGGACGTGGTCATGATGAATAAGAACACTGTGTAAGTCTTCAGTGGTTATGACCTCTAATCCTAGAGTACCGGCTTTGCATTCTTCAGGGTTGTAGTCACAATCCACGTTCACGAAATGCTGCCAACAGCAGAAACGAAAACTCGTACGTTAGACTCCCCTCTCTATTTACATGAAAGTCTGTCTGCAATAAATTTGCAGTTTTGGTTTAACAATTATGACACACCTTTGAGTTTAACTTATTCTTATGAGTAAACATTTTGACAGCTGATACAAAATGATGGCAGAAGTTTTTAGATGTAGTGTGTTAACAAACAGTGAACTAGCAGGATGGTATTTGTCATTTTATGGCTAAGTAATGCAATATACAAATGCTTTCCCTAAGTCAAAAAACAGTGCAATGGATAATTTCAACAAGCTGTTCCAAGCAGAACTCAAACATAACATTTACATTTTTAGTTTTTCTATTACTGTTATTTTACTTTTTTTAATGAACTTATTACCAAAGCAAATGTTCTGTTGACATTAAATCTGTTGGATATTAAACTTAAAATTCTGCATCATCACCATGTTTAGGAACTGGCTTAATATTTAATATAAAATTTGCAGGTATGTGTAGGATGAAGCCACAATTATTAGGCAAAACTATCTAGAACTGCTTTTGTCAGATCCATATAAAGCTGTCTACAAGTGGACCCCACACTGGTGAACAAAATAAAGCATCTTAATTGTCGTTGCCAGGATATCTGATTCACATTACGATGTAGTTGCACTCTTGGTCTGGGACTGAAAATGTGAATTTTGCATGCATCCTGTGAATAAGAAGAGAATGGCAAATAATGTGATTTTGTCCTTGTTGGAGGATCTTCATCAACATGAAAACAAATTCTACAAATATACAAGTATGGTGGTAGAAACCTATGAAAATTCATTAGATCCTGCTGGTCCCACCATCCAAAAAACATTTTACAAATTTGTTAGTATTATGCTACAGGAGTTATTGGTGTCACTGAAGTGATTTGAATCCATGTTATTATAATGGTTAAGGATAAATTAATAAGCACATCTTGTTTGAATGGGTACATATTTTACTTTATAGTAGCAATGACTTCAGTAAATCAAAAGGGGAGTGTAAAAAAATCTCATTGTGTAAAAATATCCACTGTTAATTTCTGATAAGCATCTGCCTGGGGTATGTGATGCCTCATTGTTTGAGCTCCTGCAGCATATGAGTTGTAATAGGATGCTGGAATGGGTGTAATCTGAGGCATGGAATTCATTATTGATGTAAAACATGACCAGTTCTTTAAATTTACATTTCCTCCTGTCTGAAAGACAGTTGTACAGAAAATTCAGCAGCATCGTGCACCTTATTTTCTGGTTTTGACTTCAGAATGTCACTCATGGACCTTGCTACTCTTATCTGCAGCTGAAACTTATTTCAGCTTTTTAAACTGCTGTGCTGCTTTGACATGTCATGATGTGCAGGTGTTCCCATCTGCAGGTGAGAGGTCAGTTTCCAGAGTTGTTTCCTTAGTCTGTAGAACAGTGTCTTCCATTAATGTCACATCAGAATTACTTCCAACCCTTCTATGGTGACCTGTGAAGTCAGTTAAGAAAGATATAGCATCAGCATCTTCCATTCTGAACCACATGGAATGTTTCTTTTCCCACACTGTTCTGCCATACAAACTTCTTTGTGATGTCAAATGGCTGTACATTCCAGCAATACAAAAAATGGGATTGTGCTGAAAATATTCAGTTGCATGATTTAATAACATTGAAAGAAATAAGTTATAAGGCAATTTGTATGGCTGAGCAATACTGTCCTACAGGGATGCTCAGTGAGGATATACCCCAGGATGGGTGAAACCCCCAGAATATATATATATATGTATATGCAGTGTTATATTATTACATATTTAAGGGATACTATATTATCAAAGGTCATAGGTATTATTATTATTATTTCTGTTCATACATTTTCTTCTCTGAAGTTCCTTTCATAGACACTTGGCTGAGATGGAATATTTCACATCATTGCACTTTCAGTTCAAAATTAAGAGTTCCAAGTATATACAAAATAATATGTGAAACATTTAACTGCTTTATGAAACTTTCTTTACCTATCTATATGCCAAAACCAAGCAAAGATAAGTGGATAGAAATTGCTGAATAGTTTAAGGAAAGACAGTTTTCATAATTACATAAGGGGTGATAGATGGGACACACATTAGAATGAAATATCCACCATATGTTGCCTCAGCTTACTGAAAATATGAACAATCCCACTCTGTGGTGTTTCAGGGTGTTGACACAAGGTTTTTATGTGTTGTTATTGTTGATGAGTATAGCCATAACAGGGTGGGATTTTTTAAAATACCACATTACTAACGCCCCTTAAGTTTGGCAAATGCTTTTTATATGAATTTCTAACATCTCCAGAACCAAGAAAAGTTGTTAGTGAAGGTGATGGATGATTTTCTCTTTGCTCTTGCAGGAGACATGGCTTAATCCTTTATCAGTAAATCTAATGAGGCCATTCCCACACAAGTCCCTTGCAAAAGAGGGGTAAATTTGTAACTACTGATTAGCATGAGCCAAATAATAAAGTAAGCATTTGAAATCCTAATGTTTAAAAAAAGGTGATGCTCCTCTCCTTAGAGAAGGCTGCCTTTGTTACTGTGGTGTCATGCACCCTTCATAGCATGGTATGGGTGTAAGGAAACGTTGCTGACATCCACAGAAGAACTGTAAATGGTGTGCGAGACAAGTATTCCTGAAAAAGGCACAACTATACCTCAATGACACCGACTATCAACTGCAACACTCGATGTTTGCACTCACAGTTTTGTGAATATTTGAACTCTGAAACTGGCAGTGTCTCATGGCAAAAGAAGCATACTGCTCAAATGATTTTGATGATTTTATTTTTACAGTAAATTTTGTTGTAGTTGAAAATAACTAAAAACAATGCTGAAAATAAATCAGTGTATTAGTATTGTCGTATAGGAGGGTTACTGTGAAAGTATGAATGTGAACCAGTTACACATTGCATGGTTTTATCCACACTGTATCAATGTGTTATTGGCACAACATGTAAAAATCAGTCTCTCTAATTTAAACAGTTGAATCCATTAATGTAGCAACTTCTGTGCTTAATTTCTTGACACTCAGTTTGAAGAATCTTCTAAATGATAATCATATAAAGGCTCTCTTGTTTCTATCAGCAGAGTAAGTTTCTCAACACTGCATTCCACTGGTATTTGCTGCCCACAGTCTGCTGAAATGGGAAACTGTTTGAAGCAAACAGCATAAAACAAAGGACCATGGAACAGTCACATTTTCCTTACCTGGAGCTGTGTCAGCCAAATGTTCTGTCAGTGCACGTTGACTCACGTACTTCATGTCTTACAAACATCCAACTACCTTAGGCATGCTTACAACTGTAGCAGTCTGTTTTATCTAATCAGCATGGCTTCATCCTTGTGTATCCATACAAATTTCACATGCGTACTTCAAATAGTCAATTACTTTTTACCATCATAACAAAAGCTGAAGAACATCTGTGCCAACCACCCATGTTTTTCACAAGGCATAAATATTACCCCAACAAAATTGAATATTTCTTCCTGAATCTGTTGCCATACATTTGTTCATAACCTTCAGCTAGGTGGACTAACCCCTGCTGATAGCAGGAAACTAAAAGTGTCAGTGGTATAATGTTCATGTGATGTTTCGTGAAAATTTGCAAACTGATTCTTAAGTTAGAATAGACTGATGGACCCCCTCCACCACAGGCACACAAACACAGAACTTAACCTCCTTTCTTTTTTCAAGGAGTTGTAGCCTGAATGTGATTTCTGAAACAAAGGTGTACAACAGTAAAAGCAATATAAGAAACACTGCATGAATTATTTGCCACTGTAGATTTGTATACATGCAAATGACAAGAAAGAGGACACGGTCCCAATGTGAAGTTGACACTTGTGTTAACGGCTCACACTTCAGATGTACACAGTTTACATCCAGGTTTTACTTTAGTTTTTTTAATGGTTTATATTCAGTACCTTCAATCACCTGTTGAAATACTATGTTAAAATACTGCAGAACTTGCTCCCAAGAGGGTTAATAGTAACTACCAAACACAGGGGAAAGGGTTTTGATGTTGGAGCAATTTAAAGTTTGCAGTATTAAATACACAAAAATCCAATGAATTGGTATGTTCTGTAAGTGGTATATATTGCAATGTAGTCTTGTAGGAATTTACTGACATTTTTGAGTAATGTGTTGTCTACAGTGGGGACAAAATATGGAGACAGCAGACTCTCCACAACATTGTTAAATTTCTATGAGACCAAATGGTATCACATCCCAGAAGGCACTGTTCTTCATAGTGCCACAGCTGTCAGAACTGTATCTCACAAGAAATGATCTGTCACAAAGGAAGTGCTGTGAATTTCAATTGAGCTGTCAGCTCAGATGAATGTAATTAGCTAGGCTCAGTATTCTTAAAGCCAATCCTTGAATAGGGGCTGTGTTTTGTACTATGCAACAACTTATCTGTTGCTGATACTAATCTCAGCAGCTGGAGTAAACCTCTTTTGCCTGTATTTCCAAAAGTTACGAGGAAAGACATGCTTATGGTAACACATCCACATGTCTTCCCTCTAACAATGTTTAACCAGCTCATGGGTCTTTGACTCTACCTTCTAATACCATAACAGTCAACCCCACCTCTGTCATTGGCACTGTGCTACGGTCTCAGCTGGAGTGAATTTCTGAGGTGGTAGCTAATTTGTACCACTTAGTGAATGCTCTCCCTTTTCTTACAAACCCAACAATCACTCAGTCAACATTATAAGCAGTGTAAATCAGTGTGTTCACAAGAGCCTGTCTTTGAAATCAGTCCTCAACCACATGAATCCTGTCTGCACATGAACACCATTCCCTGCCCCAGGACACATTCTAATAGTACACTTACATACAGATCTAGGTCTGGAAAAAAGTGGCCTTCCCTCCACACTTTCTGACTAAAGTTTCATATGTGCATTCATGTCTCTCATACATATTATGTTTTCTGTCCATCTCATCCACTTACTGATGCTTCTCACTATGCCCTCCTATTAGCTCCTCTGTTCAGGTGCAAATATTCTTCTTAGCAACCTGTTTTCAAACGCCCACTTAACCTGTGTAAGATGCAAAGTTTTCACAGTGGTTAATATTCAGTACTATTGTGTCATAACTTGAGGACACAATATGAACCCTTGATCTATGTTTCTGACTTCCGGTTGACCACCAAGTTTCACGTCCATATAAGGCACAATGCCAAACAGTTTTGCTCAATTAAACTTCACTAGGCATAATTGCAAACTCTCGGTGGTGTCAGCTACCATCTTAAAATTTCATTAAACAGTTACAAAGGAGAAATACAAGAGGAAATGCTGGGATAACTTCTTAAACACAGGCTTTCTTGTCTTTCAGTCTCCAGTATTCTGTTTCATACACCTTAGAAACCTGATAACATTGTCAGGATACATATGAGCGCTGAAAAGATAACCAGGGCAGAAGTAACTGTAGGAAGAATAAAGTGCTTACAAGTTACAACTGAGTTATCTCTTTCAAAGTATAATCCTCTGGTTTGTATGCATACATGCCAGCAACCCTTCCAGTTTTCAATGCATGTGTGGTAGGCTTGTTTCACAATGGCCTTGTAGCTGCTATGCCATATTCAGTCATATCTCTGTAATGGCTTAAAATTGTTTCTGCTTCATGGTGATCATCAAGCTGGAGAAGAGTAAAAAGTAAAAATCTAGTGAGTGATGCTGGTGGGGAACCATTGGAATGCTGTGACTGGCCAAGAATTCACTGACACTCAGGGCTGCATGGCACTTTCATGGAGCACACGCCAGATATCAGAAAACCATTTGTGACAGTTCTCTAAACACACTGACCTTAGTGGAAGAAATTTGTGATGCATCACTCTCCATATCAAAAAAGGTGATCAGTATTGTCTTGATTTTAAACTGGGAATGTGGCCATTTTTAAAATGGGAGTACCAATGAATGTCTTTGACCAACTCAATGCTGTATTTCTGAAAGCTTGTGGTACCATCTCAAACGTTTCTGGGGCTGTTTACCTTTACAGCAGAAATTAAAGCCTTGCTCCTTCAACATATCAATTTCCCAGCGTAACAAAGGGAAAATCAAGCTTGCACTGTAGATTACGCACGATTCAAACTGCTACCCACTCCTATGGTCAGTAGTGTCTGATGATGTCAAATAGCCTACATGGTTGTCACTTCTACACTATTACAGGTTTCTCTGTAAGAAATTCTGTCCCAGATAGTTTTGATCAGCTTTCCTTCAATCATTCCTGGTTTTCATTTTGAAATTAGCCTGAAGGTCCCAGTCTTGGAAAAAAGAAAGGACACAAGGAAAGTAAGGATTTACCAATCCACAGTCGGTTTTGTGTTTTCAGTTACGACAGCAGACCAAGTCTATAGCATGTATTTTATTTTATTTTGTAAGCAGGTTACAGACTACAGTGTCTCCACTTACAAGTCGCAGGTGTAGGGTGCTACATATCGCAGGGTCTTTGGCCCAATAAATAAATCACAAAGGGAGTGTGTATAGTAATTACTTTATCAGTGGGAAACGGTCCCAATATTCTTATCCTGGTGCCTGATGCATTCTTGTGGCCCCTCACCACTGCATATTGTGTTACATGTCAACAGGGATGGCCAACTTCACCACTGACCCAACTACAGGTCAGCAGCATCCCCTTCTACATGAATAAAGGCAACTCTGGATAAAGTATCAAACAAACTGACAATAAAGGCATCACCACAGGCCAAACAGGGCCCAACAGTTAGCCATCCCTGTGTTGCAGTATTCAAATGCAACAACTACAGGGGGATAAAAAAGTGTCCACTGCTGACACCACTGAACTGACTACAGGCTGTGTGGGGCCATTGTTCGATATGTCTATATTCCTGGCATGCCCCTCCATTGAGATGCCCAGACGTTATCACAGGCAGGCACTTCATCGCTACACTTGTCTTTGCAAACAAACGGTCCGATAATGACGGACAACAGGCAGAAACACAATCTAATATACCACCAAAGTAAATCTTTGGAATGTGAAACATCCCCTTGAAGAGGAAGAGAAGGCTGGGGTAGATCTACTGTTTGCCAGACAACTCTGACTAGATACACAGTGTGATGACTGGGGCTGGTAACTAGATGTACACGGGTGTCTCTTGCCCTGTCAGCAGCCGGAACATGGATGTTGGCATTGTCTTCATGAGTATCTGCAAGCACAGAAAACTTGATCAGGGCAGGGAATGTTGGTTTCATGTGCCAACTCCCATGCCTTCATGTGTGCCTCTAACTGGTACTGAAGCCAGGAGATGGCGCACTTACTTCTCCAACAGAGGTGGCAAGCAGATTCACTATCTTCTCGTGGGGAACAGCCACAACACTCTGGTTGTTTATCTCTATGATGCGATGCCCCACTCTCACACCACCTCTTTCTGCAATGCCCCCACGTAACAGGCTGCAGATCTGAGAGCACAAAAGCACACTGCCAGAAAAAAGAGCTTCCTAACTTCCAAAATGCAGCAGGGAAACAATTAAGGTGCCAAATTTGCAAATATCAGTTTTCAAATACGTTCTTGTGTGACTACAGTATCTTGCGAAGAACATTTATACCCACCACTCCATTCTGTACACTGAAGCCAAGTTGGTACTTGGTATCTGGTCGTTTGATCTTAACTTCCACCACTGGTGCACATGGCACCACTGTCAATTTTACCACCGTTTGAGTCTTGGTATTCTGCAACAGTTTAATTTGGAGCCTCAGTCCTGACATTCATTACAGTACATAGCAATCCGCCTGATATTACACTAGCTGACAGTCCATCCTTCAACACTTGTTATACAACCTCAGAGCCTGGCTGTCATTCTCATGACAATACTTATTCATTAAGGCCTCAGTTTCAATATTCTATCCTCCCAGTCAAGCCCTCAAACTCGTACAATCCACAGTCAAACCTTTACACTCATTTAACTCCTCTCCCAGTGCACTGGATTATCTAACAGTCAAACCCTCCCAATCATTACACTATTTTCTGGTCCAACAGTCACACTTGTTACACTACCTCCCAGTGCAATTCACATATGTGGGCTGATCATTTAATTCCGGGACTGATTTTTTTCCTGGGAAACTATAATACGTAGCGAAATGGCAACAGAATGGGACATGTGGCAACTCTGTACAAGTGTATGTGCAAAACCGGAGGTTGGTATCTCCCCGCATTCGCTCTGTGGAGGCCCTTGGGTGAACGTCTACAACAGTGTACATCGCATTTCACGATGGAGGAGAAAGTGCAGCTGCGTGTGCATTGATTTCTGTTTCCGTCTGGGGAAAACTGGTGCTGAAATGTATAAAATGCTGCAAGCGGCTTTCGGAGAGTCCTGCCTAAGTCAATCGAAGACATTTGAGTGATATTCCCATTTCAAAAGTGGACGCTGATCCTTTGAAGACGACCCCCGCCCAGGTAGGCCTTCCATCTCCCACACCGAGGAGAACGTGGCATGTGTGCGAGAAATCATTCATGTTGACCGACGTCTGACTATCAGAGAGGTTGCAGAGGAAGTCAGAATAGCATTTGGTACATGCCAGAAAATTCTAACTGAAGATTTGCGAATGAGACGCGTGACAGCGAAATTTGTGTCCTGTCTCCTAACGGCGGAACAGAAGGACGATCGCGTGTCAGTTTGCACTGACCTCCGTGATCGAGCCCAAAACAATCCCAACTTCATGTCCTCGGTAATCACTGGTGATGAATGCTGGGTTTATGGGTATGACCCAGAAACAAAGCAAATGTCCTCCCAGTGGAGCACATCATCATCTCCTCGACTGAAGAAACCGCGGCAGGTGAAGTCCAATATCAAGACCATGTTGATTGCATTCTTCGACATTGACGGGCTAGTTCATCATGAGTTCGTCTCTACAGGACGGGAATTCTACAAAACAGTCCTGCAATGCCTCCGCGACACTGTGTGCAGACATTGCCCTGAGAAGTGGTGCTCCAGCAACTGGATCCTGCACCATGACAACGCCCCTGCCCACAGGGCTGTCACCAAATGAATTTCTGGCGAAACACAACATTCTGTCACTCCCACAACCTCCCTACTCCCCTGACCTTGCTCCGTGTGATTTCTTCTTGTTCCCACAACTGAAGAAAACAATGAAAGGTCGCCGATTCGATTATGTTGAAGATATTCAAGTCAACGCGACTAGACAACTAAGGGCTATTACAAAACGTGACTACCAGAGGTGCTTTCGTCAGTGGCAGGAGCGCTGGAATAAGTGCATACAAGTACAAGGACACTATTTCGAAAGAGACAAGACCAACTAGCCGTTAAGTCTACTCATTCACTCACAAAAAAATCAGTCCCAGAATTAAATGATCAGCCCATGTACTCATTAAACCACTTGCCAGTCCAGCCCTCATATTCATTACACTATCTATCCAACACAGTGTTATGCATTTCAGAATTATTCAATTTGTAGCATTAAAAATCACTGCCTTAAGTTTACAGAAGTTGGGATGGATAATAAATTTAGTTGGAAAATTAAGACCTCAAATCCTGATGACAATAATATTATGTTTGTACTAGTTACGGAGACATGCCAATTTATACCTTGATGTAGTTCTGGCATGTGGATAATGGAAGGCCCACCAGACTGACACCATTGATTGCTATGATTTGGTCACCAATATTCAACTGCCCACAACGAGCTGCTGCACCTGATGGAGCTAGATTGGCAATCACAACAGTTGGAAGCATGGATCCCCAGCCAGACTCCACAATCACTACACCAAGGATTTCACCCTTTGCTTTGGGCACCACAACCTGAAACAGCATTATTACAGTATGACACACACCATCATGTTGGGAAATGTCTACAGCACAACGAATTGACCCTATTCTGCATCAAGCCACTTATTAGCTGGGATGTCAGAACTTAACAAAAGTGGTCTCAGACAGAGTTTATCAACAGGGGCTGCGAGTTAAGTAGATTCTACTAAGTAAAAGTCCCCCCCCCCCATCCATTTCTGAGTCTTAGTTTTGTCATTACTGGTATGAAAATTACATGTGTTTGTAATTATTTTTAATACAGATGTCATAGGGTTTTTACAGTTTAGCATTTTTCTTACTTGTAAATATTCCAACCACATATTTGTCACTGTGAATTTTGCTTTAAAGGGTTCACAAGTAAACATAATTTTGCAGATGCAGTCCATAGTACCAGAAAGGTACAGAAACAATGGTCTAGAGGATGGCATGCCATGTCCTCTCTGGCTGTCAGATGTATGAATATGGAATATATTTCATTTTCGTAACTGTCACTGTATCCATTATCAGGCATTGATGATCAAGTCAATGAGTTTGCAAAACATTTTAATAACATTCAATCTTGATTGCCTGAGAAGACTTCATAGCATTTACGTACTGTGGAAATTTCCCATCTTAGATAGCATATACGTTTAAAATCCACACAGCTTTTACAAAACCCAGATCCAACTTCCTGAGCCAGTTCAATCCAGTTTAGTTGTTGCAGTTGTTAGCTATGATTCATTGTTACATTTTCTCCTTGCACCTATTCCTGACTCAAATACAGCAACTGTGAACTTCTTGGCAACCCCACCCCATGGTGACTGTGTGTTACCGTCACAGTCACATCCGTTATTACAGCAAACAACATCCCACATTCCTCACATCTTGTCCTCATGAACAGTTATGTAGATTGGGGAGGATAACATGTTTTATACATGAGGAGATGCAGTATTTACATCCAAAAGGCCATAACACACATACATTTAGATCCAATACTACATCCAATATGGTTTACATTAAAAACCTTGTACTGTACATTGCACTTCAGTGGGAACAGCGTACATTTATCTAACAGTGCTGTCAATTACCAAGATTGTATAGCATCGATGGATAGACGAACATGCAGCACTGACAGAATGATACTGACGGGGGAAAATCAAAGTACTCAGAAGAAAACTTGTTGCATGACCACTTTGTTCACCACAAACCCTCTGCACACTGACCTCAGACTGAGTGATGAGAGGCCAGGAACTTACTACCTGATCTATGGCATGGCCCTGCTGGGATCTTAGAGGGAACTTAAAGAAATAGTGGCAAGATGTGGACTTCAATATTTTCATCAGGATAGTGAACTGAAATACTTTATTGTGAAACTCAATAGTAACACTTCAGTCTACAACAGACTTGCTAAATAATAATTTATCATATATGAAGCATGTATGTTCCATTACATGAAGGAATTTCATCTCTATGTACAGGTCACAACATCTACAACAAAGAATGAAGCAGGATTATTTCTCAAAAATGAGATAAAATTTCAAGCAAGTAAATAGCTTAATACATTTTTATACAATCACTTCTTTAAAAATTTACCTTTTCCCAATCTCACTGGGTTTAAAGGACTGAGTTGACTGTACTGACCTCCTTTTGCATCTCCTTCTTGGCAAACATCTGCAGCTCATCCCCGAAGATCTCCTGAGAGTTTAGCACCTCCTGGTAGTCCATCTCCTTCACAAAGCTGTGGTCCTCAATACCATTTGCTTTCAGAAACTCCATGTATGCCACTTGGAATGCCTGGCCAATTGACTGTGCAATGAACTGTGCCTGTAACAATCCAGTGTTCTTTAGACATGCCCTGGCAATGAGGGGAGAGAACAGGAGTATGATCATGTGCTTGTCACTTGTTTCCTCACCTCTTCACTTTCAAACACATGGCAGATCATTTTGGGTGTGCGATTGATCTTGGGGGCTTCCTCCACATCATGAGGAACAAACCTCCTTCGTGCCATGAGTACCACCAGGTCACCTATGTCTGCTATGTATGATATTGTGCGCAGTGCATGGTCCATCATGATCTCCTATAAACAAATTACACAATCAGAGACTGTCCCTTGCCAAAAAATACCAGATAAGCCCCAGTATACAGCAACCCAAAATATAAGGCGATTCTTTATCACTGGTATTTACAGAAAAAAAAAAACTCAAACTTCAGAAAAAACAATAACACCATTCATAAAGTTTCAGACAGATATACAACTAAAGATAATATATGAAGTATGACTCGCTTTATATACGTTATGAGCATAACTCAACACATCCTTTTGTTAATTCCTACTAAGAAACAACATGTCTCTCATGTATTACTGCAAAATGCCATAAGGCCATGCTTATAAGGTGACCCTTACTTCTCTGTGTGGCTATTTCCAAAAACAAACTCATCTCATATAGGATTTATCATATGAGTTTTCACTATTCTCTGTCAGTAATGCAACAAGTGGTTTGAAACCCTGGTCATCAAAGTGTGAAGATTATGAATATGGCCATCTCAGATGTGAAGCCACAGTCTGGTATGTATGTACCACTATTTCAGAGGCACCATCTGTCTGTGTCTTCAGAGAAGCAGAAAGAGGCAAGATCTTCCTACAGAACACTGGGGACTGATAACTTTAAAAAGGAAGCTTGTGTGTTTTATTTACGAAACCAACATATGCATACACCTTATACACAACACTACAAATTCCATCCCTCCTACACATTTTGCACGAGTATAACACACCAAGTTACTCAAAACATGTTAAAATATGATACAATTTCATGAGTATTATACATTCATATCACAGTGAAATCTGCAGCAAATATAGGTGTCAGATGTAGTAAAACCCAGTAAAATAAGGTGCATTTAGTTAAAGGTCTATCTGTTGGGAATACTGCTGTATGATTCACGCTGGCATACAAACATCTAAAATTTGTCCTGATCCAGCTGCAGTCACCTCCTACACAATACAAGAACAGATCCATTACACATCGAGGCCAATTTCAGATGTTTGTATGATGCTGCAAAATCTAAAAAAGTATTTCAAATATGTAAGTCTTTTTAACTATGCACACACTATTATACTGGGTTTTACTGCATCTGACATCATATAAACACTACTGTGGATGTTACTATGATACATATGTCTACTACTAAAGTAAATGCATTATAATTTTAATGTGCTTTAAGCAACTAAACTTGTTGACAGACAGAAACTGTACTGTTCTGTATACAGTGTGTACAGGGTGTTCCAGGAGGTATGTGCCAGACTTCGGGAGGGTGTTCCTTATGTTAAAGTATACCGATATAACCCAAAACACCTATGTCCAAAGTTGAACGGTTACGGAGATAATGGCCAGAGAAGTTTGAAACT
>Ga0123354_10000648_pt1 | contig 36605 bp, 16 predicted proteins | sample TergutLab28metaG_2_FD_97872 | JGI IMG/M metagenome (GOLD analysis project Ga0123354, IMG submission 97872) | Labiotermes labralis P4 segment gut microbial communities from Petit-Saut dam, French Guiana - Lab288 P4 | ecosystem: Host-associated > Arthropoda: Insects > Digestive system > Gut ... | reverse complement strand
TGCTGCTGCTGCTGCCGCCGCCACTTCAACCCATGTTATCACGTGACAACGTATGAAGACGAATGCATGCTTGCTCACTCACTGCCCTACAGGCACAAGTTTCAATTAGTGTAGTGTCACATCCCATTTACCAACATAAACATCTCAGCTCTGTAAAGAGACTGTGTTGTTGGTTTGATGAGGAGTTGGTTTCCAGAAGAATGCAACTGATTTATTATGCCCAAGCATAGGATTAAGTTGTACATGGTAAGGAGCAGTCAGATCTGTGTAGAGAGAGACAGAGAGAGATTTTTCACCTGTGATGGAGCCATGTGTTCTGTACATTCATTGCAGTCTGTTTAGTTCCCATGAACAGAGCACATACCAGTCAGAAGATGAAAGCAGTGAAAATGAAATATAAGTTTCATCTAAATTCTTGGAAAGTAAATGCATTTTTTAGACATTTATGTAGATTACAGTATGATTTATCATGCACACAAATAGACTTAACAGTAAAAATGATCCTCCAGTGAAGGGCTAATATTCAAGATTGTATTTTTTTATAAGAATCTAGAAAACTCCTGTCGCTACCAGTGCAGAGTTAATTTTTAACAGTAATTCCTGTAATGTTATGAACATATTGGAGAATCATTGTACTCGGTTTCATTGCGCCAACCGAATTGCACAGTATTAATTATACATAAATATTAAGGATGTATCTCCATGTTTCAGTACAAATGTACCATTCAGGGACCTCAGTATGCCAGGTTTAAAACCAGTTGGCAGAGATAAAGCCATTATATACATGATTCTTCAGTCTGTAGTAGCTTTGTTGGTGTCCGTTGTATATAACAAGATACAACTTGTACAGGTTTTTAAAAACTTGTAGTTCAGTTATGATTAAAATATTTCTTACTTTGTTAAGTATGGTATATACAAGGTAAAATTACTGTTGTTGTGTTTGGTAGTGGAAACTTACAATCATGTGGCACTGTCTATTCAGACCTCTAGTGCTCTCTCAGTCCAAAGTCAGTCAGATCCTATAAACATATGATACATGCAAAGAATATTTAGTTCTTTAGCAGTGACTGTAATATTTACTGAAAATTTTTATCATTAGTTTTTAAAAACCTGTACATGTTGTACCATTTATACATAATTGACATAAATAACGGAGCTTCTACAGACTGTACAACCTTGTAAATAATAGCTTATCATTGGCTTCTGGTTTTAAACCCAACATGCTCCACTCCCTGAAGATGGTACATGGGTTCTGAAACATGTCGGAGGTACATCCATAATATTTATATATAATTAATACCATGCCTTTGGTTGGTGCGATGAAACTTAGTAAAATGATATAAAAAATACACGGACTCATCAACTCTGAAACGTCTGAGAATGTCAGAACTTACTTAGTGCTGTGTCACCATGTCTGCAGTACTTGAAAACCAACTTCATATCATATTTCTTCCTAGTGTCTGAAATCACTGTTGGAAGTATCGGTAGTTATAGAAATGAGAAAACAATATAGTCTGTAGGGAAAAAACTGTTGAATCTTGGACCATAATCTGCAAGCTTCCTTGACTCACTAATCGAAACTTGTGTAATTTGTCTAGTGTACAACGATTCCAATGACCAGGGGTCACGTGTGACGGGTGAGTGTGCTGTGTTGTGTGCTGTGATGTGGTTTCAGTGGAGGAAAATTCGACTGCTTTTGGAGAATTCAGGTTTTAGTAGGTGTTTATTTTTTTTTTTTTTATTTTTATTTTTTTTTTTAAAGAGTCAATAAACAAGGGGTGGTGTGTTTGCATGAGGCTGCAGACTTTACTCAGAAGGAAAGTACTTGAGTATTAGTTGCAAGCAGACCTGTGCAGCGGTTTGAAAACCATCTTCATTTGTTTTGATTTGGGAAAATGTGCAGGATCCCTGAAACAAAGTTTCTCATGAGTGGCCAAAATGGAAAAGGTTTATGGTGATGGTTGTACAATTACAGCTTGTCTTACCATGCAGTAGGAATCCAGTGATCATCCGAGACTCTCGCAGCGCTGTGACTAAAGGGAATCTTTTCCCACGACCAGCCACGTTGTTGTTGAATTAAATCCAGATGTTTAATAGCCTCCTGTTCGTGGAGGAAGGAGGAACTTCCTAAATGCTGGTATTGTGTTTACATGTACTGGCTTATGGTTATGGTGCAAAAATGTTTTGTTAAATTATTGAGTTCTGTGTTCTTATGTACTCATTTCCTGAACAGCAATCCTTTTCTAAAGTTGACTTTTTATGTCACATGTGCTGCTGTCATATCTTCAGTTGACTTATTACTGATTTTGTTTCATGCTTTCACTTACATGTTGGGTCGTGTAAGTGTATAAATTGGCAGATTCTGTTGATATCTCGTGTTGCTATCACTTCCACACTGTATTTTTATCCTGAAGTTAATATTCATTTGAATTATTACTGATCATGTTTTATGTTTTCACTTACATGTTGGGTTGTGTAAGTGCATAGATTGGCGGATTCTGTTGATATCTCGTGTTGCTATCAGTTCCGCCCTTTATCTTTGTCCTAAAATTAATATTCAGTTGCATCCTGTTATAAATACACAATAAAAGTGTCTGTTACAGCTGATTTTATAAGTAGCTGTGGATTAAGAGGCAGTATCAGTAAGAATTTCAGTGGGACATGGATATACATACAGTTATACATCCCACAAATCAAATTAAAGGCTGCTCTTTTTAAGTGTGTTTTTAAATCCATTTCTAAGTAGAATGAAGGAATTTGGATTCCTGCTGCATTGAAGTGGAAAGTTACATGTTGGACTTAGGTATTGTGCCCTAGGTTGGTGTGTTCAACTGGAGACAACTGTAAAACATTCTTCCTGAATAACCTTATGTATACTAATGTCAAAAATGTTTAGTATTTGGAACAACATGTTCAAAACAGTAGCAAAAAAAAATAGCCACAATTATGACTTTTATTTTTACATATATTGTGATGCTGCCTTGTTTTATTTCTAAGAGGGATGCACAAGTGACTGATCCCATGCCCTTTATGTTTTTCAACTTTCAGTGAATTGTTTTGGTTTTATATTTGATGTTTAATGAGATACTGTAGTACATGTTCTGCAATAAGTAATCATCTTCATTTGCTGTAACAAGTACATCACTACAGGGGTATTTATCTGACAGTCAGTATGCTAGTCTTCAAGCCTGCGCGTGTGTCCTTTTTGATCATGCAGACATCTGTTGATTGGCATTAAAATGTTTTGCGTGCCTCTATTGTCACACACATATGGGTTGAAAAATGGTTTAATGAATTCTGCCATCTGTGTTTTAAATTCCCACTCCATGCATTTTATCAGCAGATAGTGCTTATGTTTGAAATAAAAGTAATTACAATCTGTTGAAATTTGGCTCTTTTCGCTTCCCTGATGCCATAAAAATGTACAGCCAAGGAATTCTATCTGTACAAACTCACACTTCAGCAGTTCCATTTGCAGTTCAACTTAGATGTTTCTCAGGATATTTACCATTTTGTTGGACATTGGTGTATGCCATCAGGTTTAAAGTTAAGGCACTTGTTACTTCACTCATAGAGTGTCATTTATACTCAGTATTTCAGTGATAATTTGCATGAATGCCCAGTAGCCAAATCAGCTTCATAAGTATAATGCTTCATGGACCATATGAGGTAGAACTGACAAACCTCTGTACTTTTCTCAGATCAGCTTCAGCTGTTAAAAGATCAGTACAGTTCATCATGTCTGAGAAAAGTTCATGATGCTTTGCTTCTGAGCACATGTAAACTTTGCAGTGTGACAAGTAGCCATTTCTAGCAGCACAAATACTTGTGTCATCCAATATCAGACAAAGAACTAGAACTGTTTACACTTGACCCTTATCATGACCGATGCTAACAAAGGGAGGCTAATGCTGGGCAGTGATTGTATAAAAGACGAACAGAAAGAATGTGTTGTTATTGAAACAGATTTACACCATTTATCTTTCACCTTTATTGCCATACATGACCATATGCTGGTCTCTGTGTGCGTACTTGATAGCACACTGTAGGAAACTGAACATAGTAATGTAGTAATCTGTAACTGTACCATAGCCAAGTGTCATACCAGTAGGTTGTCTTTGAATGTGATACGTCAATGTAAGTAAAAAATTACACAAAAACTAAGTTATCACTCTCTAGGCTGTCAAAGTTCAACATGCTGTTTTCATATTAGTGTATTATTTTTTTGTGTACTAAACATATTTAAAAATTTCCATTAAATCCCATAAGCACTTGGGGATGTTTAGAAGTACCACTGCAAAAATGCTAGGAAGTAGGGAGGGGGATTAGATATATCCACTGTTATGGAAACTTGACCATTGAAAACAAAACAGTCATGGCTTGAACTGTCCATCTTCTCCCATTAGAATGTAGCGCTTCACTTGTGCAAGTCAATTTAAGGATGGCAGCTGTACAGAAAAGGCCACAAGCATCATGTTGCAGACTCTTGATTGGGACACAGTGTAAGAAGTTTGTAGTACCACATTGTGAACTCTTAATTTTTGGACATGGTTAAGTAGACACATAGGTCTATCTGTATATACAATGGATTGGGATTCAGGATTTCAAAGTAAGCAGTGCATAACTGATGAGTCCCACAGTCTTTAATAGTTCTTACTTCAGATTACTTAACAATGTTAGAGGTACTGTATAAGTGAAGTAATTATTTATTGATTGAACATGTGACTTAGTATCTTATTGAATGTGGATAAAGAAACAGTTCCATTTGTAATGAATCCTACAATATGTAACCATTTTATTTTTCTTCTCCATTATCATAACAGAGCAAGTTGCATGTGTGAGTGTGTGCATGAGTGTTTGGATCGGTTAAGACAACTCGGGCAGGATAGGTGTGTGTTTTATTGTTTAACAAACATTTAAGACAAAACACATCAACTAAATGAAGGGGATACCAACAAAACACTCTTCTTTACCAAGTCAAGACAATTTTAAGTGTTAATTAGAAATTTCTTATGGCCAACAGAGAAACCCTATTCATGAGTAAGGAGCATTTTCTGTTATATAAGAGAGCAGAAATATTAACTGTAATAATAAGAGTAATAATTATTGTGTGTATCTTGTGATCAGGTACTCATATTATTGTGTGTCTTGTGATCAGGTACTCTATTATAGTCATTGAACAAAGGAAGCAGATTATTGCTGGTACATTACTTTCAGAAGTTCAGTGGTTCACATGGAGATAACAGTTGTTATTGATTGAACAGTATGTAGAAACAAGAATTTTAGATACTTGTACAGACTATGTCTAATACACAATGTCATTTGTATGAAGAGACAAAAGCCTGCTGTCTTCTGATAGAACTTCATGTTTATCTGTGGAGTGTTACATTTATGGAAATGTTTGTGGTACTTGATCTCCTTGCTTTGTTTAATGGACTATAAGGCTGTTTTTAACTATAATTTGTATACTGAGAAAGCCTGACTTCACAGAACTCTACCATATATGAAGAGGTTTGGATGGTTACCATATCAGTATGTAATCTTTGCTTCCAATGTATCCTCAAAAGTCCTTTCTCAGTGAAGAGGGTTGTGACATACTGAACTTAATGTATTGCAGCATGGTAACCATTTGTGAATTGATGACAGTTACATACTGCATAGAATACAATTCTTAATTGTGGCATTAGTTCAGTGTCTCGATCCACCTTAGTTCTTAGTTCCATTTTCATAATTTGTCATAAGTAGTAAATTTATAACAAGTTAATTCAGGGAAAATCTGCTTCTGACTCTGTATATATACAGCGTTCATTATTAGTTTTGACATATTAACGTCATTTATGAAGCTGGTATCTGATAGCCCCATCTCCATGCATGTACAGTCAAACTTGATTATAATGTCATGAAGGGGACTGAATACTTTGTGTCATTGTAAACGAGTGTTGTTATAACCAAGGAGCGTAATGTTACGATTGACAGTGAGGAACTGATTGGTAGCACAGAATGTCTGTCATGATAGAGAGGTGTCATATAAAACGATGTTGTTATAACCGGGTCAGACTGTAGAATGTTACGGAATTTGGGAGTTTCAACTGACAAAGCACTACATTTTGTCCTACTAATACCATATCCTCTGAGTTTAAATATGGTCACCAACTCTGCAGCACTGGAGAAATTCAAGTCCCTGTTTACAGTATGATAAAATGTTACTCCAGAACTACGGTAGGTTCCCCAGCCATGTGTTACTGGGAGATTTAAAATTGCTGTTTCCAGGCCATAATGTTTAATGTGTGCTACATTCCCATATAATTTTGACATGAATTGTTTTCAGTGTTCTTATTTTGTTTTTGTATAAGAACAGATTTTGACATCAGCTTGTACCGTGGATGAGAGCTTAGTTGTAACCTTTTAACTTCATTATTAATTGTAGCTGTTAATATTAGGGTCATTGTTCATTGTTCTGGTGCATAGTACTCATAGGTAATGGTGATGACCAGCGCTAGTATAATCAGGTATCTAGCTACCTCTGCAGTTTTACAAGAGAGTGAAGGGAGGGCTCTTTGTTATTTGTGGCAGAAACATTTTTGGTCCTTGTCACATTTCATGCTGAATTAACAAGGTAGTTATTTAGTTACGTCTGTATTCATACATTACATTAACAGTCAAATTCCCTGGGTTCAGTTAGAGGTGACTGTTGAGTGTGCTGGATATTACAGTAGTGTTCTTTGTTTTTATGTAGGCAGGGTAAGATATGTTTTGAGTTGGCACCTTGAATGTGGTATCTTGGGCAGTTTGTTTATGTAGTGTGGTCAGGAAATAGCAGGATGTTCTTCTTTGGGTTCTAGTACATTCTGGATGCTAAATTTTTTTGAATATGAAAAATGTATATACTTATTTTTTATGCTGCAGTGCAAATAAATGTACCCAACTTTCATTATACATATCGTAAATTTAAAAAAGTGTGAGTCTTTGGGAATCTTCCCATGTCAAGCCTTGGGGATCAAGTATTGCAAATCTTTGCCATCACAAGAGAACACAAACATCTGTGCCTCAAGCACTGTATGAACCCACATTTCCAGTGTGGGTGAGCCTAAGGTTGTGGAAGGTTTAAATTAGTGGATTACCATTTGGCAGCCACTGTGAGCATAAGTTATGTACTGTCTTGTACTGCTGGAATGCTGTGATTATGAGTTTGAATGCCACCCACTGCACAGATACATGTCTGTGTTTTTCTGCGTGCCTTGTGATGGGCCTTTTTCTTGTTGAAGAAGTCCCACCAAATTTGTATAAAGATTCACACTTTTAGAATTGCATTTGTAATTGTTACATGCCAGAAGGCCACACTCATAACAAGAACATAAATATCTTAGAAGCTTGACACTGTAATTTGAACCTTGGTGTAGAGCCTTGTTTGAACATTTTGACATTGATTTGGCTGGTGAGGAAGTATTCCGTTCAGGTATCCACACATCTGTCACTGTCGTGACAGGATCCCATTCTTTTGGCCCAATACCTCAAACCATGGATGTGACCAGTGAGATAAACATTAACTGTTTGTGTAGATGGGGCATGAGATAAGTTCAGGTGTAACTTACTTTTAACATGATGCATTTCCTTTGTAAGAAAAAGGTTTTTATCAAGTAGAAACATTTCACAGATACTGGAACAGCACAAAGATCGTCATACTGTGTATATACAACAATATTAATGTCTTTTATAAGTTATTGTACTAAGTGATACGCTGACATTCTTCATGTTTAATTTGTATATGTGTAATATATGAAACATATTTTATAAGGCAACAATATTGCTGTGCATATCAAATTGTGGTATCAAAATTGGATTTCAAATGGTAGATTTTAATCCCCCCCCATTTTTTTTAATGCAATCATTTGTACCCAAATATCTTATCACTCATAATGTAACTAATTATTCAACTCAGTATTAGAGCTGATGTTTTGTAGACATTTTCAACTTTCCGTGGGAGCAGCTTATGTCTCTAGTCAATCAATATTTTAGTGTAGTTATATATTTTTCTTCTCCAAATATATAAAGTATATATTATTTTCACGTCACAATATTATTTTATTGCTTGCACTTGTTTTCAGGCACTTAATTTGAGAGGTTATATTTATAATTTTTCTGTGTGCTCTACTTATCATATTGGAACCATGTTCTGCATTGCGCCCTATGTTCTCACAAATGCTGTATTGCAGGTTAATGGTATTGAAGTATTCATGGGCAATCAGCTGTGTCAGGATGGACTGAATATCCCAGATTTTCAGAAACTGTCAATGTCTCTGTCATCAAGCATTGATGACAGTTCCCAAAACATTAGAAATCCATAACATGAATGAATGTCCAAGAGTATTTCACTGCACTTAAATGCCATGAAAGTTTCAGATATTCAATATATGTATATAACTCCATATTTTTGCCATGTCTGAAGTGGAAAATATTTTTTAAACTCATACAATGTATTTATTTCGATTAATTTGTAGTAGCACTGTTTATTTGTACATACAAAATAGAAATTATTTTTTGCTTAAATTTTAACACTACCAATATTTTATTGTTGTATTAATCTAGGATCACACATAGGGAATGTGGAAGCAGCAAGATGTTAAGTGTCATGCAATTGACATAAAATTATCGTGTTGTGTTTGTCCAATGTCATTGTTTCCATCCATTTCCCATCACATGTAATGATGAGCATTTCTGTACATCAGAGGTAAATACCTGTAACTCTTATATCATACAATTTTCCTGGAATTTTTGTAATAAAGTAATCACACCAAAGTTTATTTAGTAGCACAGCTGCCACCAAGAAATGGGAATTAAACGTTCTGCATGTTGGCCCAAGTTGGCATTTTAAATAAGGGTTTAGAACGACAAGCCCCTCTGCTTTTACTGCAGACTCGGGTGATTGAGAGTCACAAGCATTTTGCTGCACGTGTGTGGACTTTGTTTTATATTTTTTTAGCAGTGTTGTTATATATGCTTTTATTTGTTTCTGCTGGGAGTTGATAACATTCTTTAACAGCAGTAAAGCTATGCCATATTGTAGTATGAAGAAAAGAAGGATATGAGAAGGCAAACTTGCCTAATACTTTGGTGAACAGAAATGATGATATATTTTTCATTTGTCCATTGTAGCTAGATAAAGTAAGCGTATATACTCTGTAGTACTAAGATAACCAGCAGTTTCATAGAAATGAACTGTGACTAAACACACACATGCATATACATACATACATGTACACATATACAGGCAACAAAATCTTTCAATAGAAGTCTTCATGTTGTAGGTCCACACAACATCCTTTTGTCAGATCGTAAGTTCTTTTGCATGTTTTTCATTTCAGTTGGTAGAAACAGACAGTGGTGTGAACACTTGGTTTCATAAGTAGCATAATTCTGCAAAATTAACCTTTAGGCAACAGGCTGGGTATTTAAATTTTAGCACATGCTTTATAAGAAATGAGAATATTATTTGCAGCAAAAAAAAATTCAATAAAATTTTGAAATCCGCAGTGTTTTGTGGAAAATACAACAGAGATTATGCAGCATATCTGAGAAATTCAGGAAGTTTCCTTGTTGTCTTAAGTGCATAAAATGAATTTGTAGGGGGTGTTTTTCTACATGCATGCTAGATTTAGATCTCAAGTACCATAAAGTTTAACACAGTTTCTTTCTGAATTTCTGATGATGTCATGGATAGCTTTTGGAGGTACGGCATATATTTCTTGAAAAGTATTTGAACCTTGTAGCATTAATATTATCTGTACTTGAAAGATTGAAAGGTGCATTCATGTCCATGAGTGTACATAAAATTGTGTGCCCCCTGACTGGCTGTGAAAATAAAAGTCGTAGATTATCTGTATGTTACACTTATAACAAATCTCTTTATATGCTTTGTGTGGATCAGCTGCAAAATGTTGTGGGAATAAATAGATCAGTGGCAAGCCTCGATGGTTTTACATGTTGCTGAAGTCACATAGCTCATTACTGAAGTCAGTGCATTATCATCCTCTAATGGATTTTCAGGCAGTTTCTTTTATTTATGCTTATTGTGGAATATTGATGTTCACTGCAGGCACAGTAGTGCAGCTGTTGTTAAAGGCAAGACCTTAATGAAACTATCTAGATCAGTATTTACTGCGGATGGTTGAAGGCCATATCATTGTCACTTCTGCGGCTTAGGTTCAAGTTGGGTACCGCTTGAATACCAGGCCAGCTGATCACTGCTTAATATGCTGTTTGGTTGAAACTTCAGCTGGTATGAAAGTACATTAAAATTATGTTGAGTCTATCCATACATAAGGGACTTGCCTGTACCCAGGTATGTACTAGATTATTAATATCAGAAATGGCATTCCCTGTTCATAGCCAAGAGAGTAAGAGGGGGATTTGCTGCTACGCGTGATGAGTAAGAAACTCGGTTTGGACATTTCCAGAATAGGGGAAACTTTAGAATTTGTTTTCACAACTTTATATTCTACTGAAAGTTAACATGCAGTCCTCAATAAAATGTAACATCAAATACTTCAGAAGAGGCTCAGCGAGTGATACAACCAGTAAAATTGAAAAGATGTTCTCCATTTGCATGATCTCTGCTTCATGTTCAGTAAGAACAAGAAAGAAAGATTTTCTTTCTCCTGTTTCAGTACTCCATCTTCAGTGCTTGGATCACTGTGTGGTTTCTTACAAAAAATAGTCCTTTTTCCCCCTCCCACCTTTAAATTGCATTTCACAGAATAGTGTATTTTGGAAATTAATTTCTTTATATAGATATACTAACCATTTACCAGTCTTCCCTTCCCTCTTAATAATAGATTGTTGTTAATGGTAATATAGAGCTGTTATGGGTATAGTGTAACAGAATTGTTCATATTGCTACTCATATTCTCTGAATATTTTATGTCTTTATATTTTATATTACTGTCAAAACTGTCACATACAGATGGCACTTGATTGGCTTGACTACCAGTATTTTGTTTCAGTCATGGAAAATAAGTTTGGCATTTAGTTTAGTATATGTAGAGATGAGTATAGATTTGTCACTATTTTAGGTATGCTGTATCTTTGTTATATAGGCATAACTACTGAAGTGTTGCTGTCAGAATAATGTATGTATACTTTTTGCTTGAGCCAAACATACCGTTCTCAGAAATTATATTGAGTTTTTAGGCTTTCACAACAGTAAATACTATTTTAAAGTCTTTAAATTGTCCTTGTATTTAATTTAAAAGTGTTATAACCACACAAAGGATATAAGATGACTGAAAACTTTCAACTTCGTGCATTTTTTTACTTCAGTGTGCTGTAGTCAGCATCAAGTTCTCAGACACATTCATATTGTGGTGTTCTGGATTATGACACCGTGTTGTCTGGTACGCTACACTGCACATCCACAATATGATGATTCACTGCCATGAAAATTTCAGATCTTCTAAGACAGAGACTTTACTTTTTTGACCATGTTCTATGTCACATGGTTACATTGTGCAGAACTTCCATACAACATACATTGATTTCATAACGTGTAATAGCAACAGATATATTCAGAAATGAGTAGTGCAAAATAATAACAGTTTATGTTACTTTTTATGTGAAAGCAAGTGCATTTGTACTGTTATTTTCCTGACATCTTCACAAAGTCATTGAGCCACTCAGGTAGACGAGGTGGAGCTTGCTGTCTGGTTTGGCCATGGAGCTTTTGTACTGTCAGCAGAACCAATAAACCTGCAGCCAAACACATTTAAAATAAAAATGCCAAACCAAAGCAAGTACTATGAGGGTTCACACAGAGGCGCAGTTGGTTGAGGCACTGCGCTACAAGTCGGAAGGTTGTGGGTTTGATTCCCAGTGGTGTATTTGGAATTTTTCATTGACATAATCCTTCCAGCCGCACTGTGGCCCTGGAGTTGACTCAGCCTCTAACAGAAATGAGTACCAGGAATATTTCTTGGGGGGTAAAGGCAGCCGGTGCATAGGGCTGACAACCATACCATCTTCATGTGTCATCTGTCTTGAAATATGGAAGCCTCAACCCCCCTGGAATCCTCAGGGCCTCTCCCGGCCTGTAATGGGATTGCTTTACCTTTAAAGCAGGTACTGTAAGTTGTGTGTGTTGTTAAAATCATGGGGAGTTTGTTCATGCCTATCACTGATTACATTTGCTGGAGCAAGGAATAATGAATATTCAGAACACCTTGTGTTCATTGAGCAAAGTTGGATAAAATCAGTGCTAGGCTTGACCATTCTCCAAGGAAATCCTTTAGATGTCCTTGTAAATAAATAACTTGACGCACAGTTTTTTCATGTATATTTATTTCTATTCTCTACATATTTCAGGGAACCACGTGTCCATCATCAGGAGAATTATTGTATCATTGTGACACCTGGTTTATGTCACTCTATGTATACAACTCCCTTGTAGACATGTTTTTACCCAAAGTCGCGAATACCATATTTGTTCTGATGCCCACTTGTTAAATTGCGTGTTGCCACTGCTTAAAGTTACTGGTAGATATTGCACACATACTCAAAACACAGATACACCATAGTTACAAATGAATTTTAAATACACGTCACAAGCAAATACAAACATGATTCAACACACACTTCAGGATTTAATGGCAGTTAGCTGCCTTTGTTTGCACCATATCACAATTGGGAACAAAGTGGGTAGGGTCATCAGTTTCTTCCCGATTGTGATATGGTGCAAAAAAGGCAGCCAATTGCCATTAAATCCTGATATGTGTGTTGAATCATGTTTGTATTATTTGCTTGTGACGTGTATTTAAAATTCATTTGTAACTGTGGAGCAACCGTGTTTTGAGTATGTGTGCAATATGTAGGAGTAACTTTCGGCAGTGGCCCACATGCAACTTAACAAGTGGGCATCAGAACAAATACGGTATTCATGACTTTGAGTAAAAACATGTCTACAAGGGAGTTGTGTACAAAGAGTGACATAAACTAGGTGTTGCGTTGATACAATAATTCTTCTGATGATGGGCACGTGGCTGCCCAAAACATGTAGAGAATCGAAATAAATATACATGTAAAAACTGTGCGTCAAGTTGGCTATTCACAAGGATCATACCAGGATGCACAGTCAACAAAACGTAAAATCCTTTAGATGTGTTGCGTAGGAGACCAGGTATTCAAGTTTGATGTGTACCCTGCTTACCCAAACTTGACTTTGATGCATGAGGGTACACTTCTGACAGGTGTCTTGAATGTTAGCATGTAACGACAGAGAGCATTTGCAGTAGCTGCTGCTGTATGGGTAAGCTGTAGTTGGAATGTGTTTGTTGGTTGTGTTGACAGCCTGAATCTACATAGTGCAGAAGGACTGTTTGACTCATGCCAGAGCAGCTCCTTGATTTGTGAGTCATACTGAGATGATTGCACTGTGTGTACATAGATACACACATACAAGATTGTAGCATAAATTGCAGTACATGTCATGTTAAATATAAAATCTGTACCAGTATGGTTGCACACATTTATTTGTTAAATATAATGCCCAAAATATGTTTTCAGAATAACATTCAAGAGACAAGTTGTATTTTCTACATTAAGTAGCAATTGTTGATGGCTGCGTGTATATATACAGTAGTGAAGCTGGACAGCTACCCCTAAACCATCACATTGAAACGTATCACATGTAAAAATGATTCCCCAAATAATTTTGCACATTTTGTCCAGGTAGAAGAGTGTTGATTAGGAATATTGTAATTTTTCCTACCATTAAAAATTTGATGATTCAATACAGATTTACAGTGTTATTCCTTCCACTGTGATTCTTATCCCAGGATCATAAATTTTTAACATTTATATATATCTAAGAAAAAATCATTGTAAAATGGAATGTTGTTTGTGTAAAATGTGTTTTATTTGTTTATTTTTTATTTTCAGATATCCAATATTTCTGTTAGATTTTTAACATGTATATATGAATAGCATGGAATCAAGTGAAAATTTGATTCAGATTTTGAAAGAGATATTGATAATTAAAACATATTTCACAGCAGGAAGTTGTTGTTTATTTCTGTTTATGCAGAACATATGTACAGCTTAACCCCAAATAGACTACATGCACTCATGCCTGATGCCAGTTGATGGCGAATATTGGTGAGCTTCACACTTGGCTGCTTAATGCTGTAGAGTGCTCGGCATGTGCAGTGTAGGAGGGAATGTGGTTGTGGCCTGCTCTGGCAGTGAAGAGCACCAAATGGTCATTTCTCAAATGTGATGCTGTGTAACATACTATCACTAACACCAAATAGTTTATCCCTTTTCCTGCCTCACTTCTTGTTTTTGTACCTTATATCACAACACATTTACCTGGCTCAGATGGTAGATAGGGGTCCAACATGTCAATGAAATATGCTGATTTCATCTTCAGGTTATGTTGGTTCCTGTATACATGGCCTTGCAGCACAGAAAAATTCAGTCTTGAATTTGTTGCCACCATGAGAATCTTGTATTTCATGCAGCTTTGCCTTCCCATCTTTCTCGTATGCAAGCTGTAGGAAGTGGTGAGAGTATGTTGATTGGTACCTGGCCTCTCTATTTGGATACAGGAACTTATGGTTCATAAATGAATGGTGCAGTAATAAGACAGGGTTGGCTGCTATGATGGCAGTCTAAAGAAATTTGCATGCTTTGCACCATCATATTTGATTATCCATGGTGAGAATGTGCAGCTTGAACTAACATCAGTATTCCAGTGACTACCTATAAGATGTAAGCAGTTTACTGTCATCACACTACTGTGCATGCCTGTGATGGAATGACTGCCTTGACTTTCCTGACTTTTTAAATGGACTGTACATGTGGAACTGTCACACTCCTCTCATCCTGAAGGATTTGGTCACAGCATGTGCACTCTTTGAACACACAGCCTGTACATCTCTTGTGCAATAAAATAAGACAGGCAATGTATGTATCACAACATTGGGGCATGTTTAGGTAACCTTTGTTGCTGTGGAGAAGCAGTAAGTATTTCATATTTGGAGTGTGTGTCTGTAGCCTTTCTTTCGTAGCATACAGCATATTATATTGTAATCTGTGGCCTGTTTGACTGTACAGTACTCTTGCACATTATCTCATAAATGGTATGAATTTCAAAAAAAAAAAATTATTGAACATAATTTGTGTGTTTTGCTATACAACTTTTGTCTGCAACATTTCTCATTCTATGAAGAATTTGGCAAGATACTATCCTAAATGTGTGTAGGTCATCATGTAAATTATTCTTGTGACATCTTAATAAAACTTTAATTTTCTCGACAGATGTTCGAAAAATATTCAATATCACACTTCAAGAAAATCTGTCCAGTAGGAGTTGTTGTCCCATGAAGAGGGACCGACATGACGAAACTTATAGTCGCTTTTAGCTCTTTTGCAAATGCAACTTTGAGAATCCTCAGCAGGTTGATTCTTCTCAGAACTATGGATTTGCCCCTAATATAGTTACTTTAGTATGAAATATATTCAGAGATGATGGCAGTTGCACATCTCTGGCTACAGTGAAAACCTGGAATTCCACTTCCATTAGTGAGGAGGTGCGGGAAAGCCAATTTGTTGTTCAGCTGCATCAGGGTCTATAGACAGGTGAGAAAGCATAGCATTTGAATTTCAGGCGAGAGTAAATGACACAGTTCTGTATTGTGTGGAAGCCCGTACAGTTTACTGCCGCCATCGTCCAGTGTTGTGTTGAAAAAAACCCATCACATGTTTAGTTGGCTATTTTAAATAAAGGCTGTTTGAAGCCTGCAAAAAATGGGTTGTGTGATGTGGCCAGTCATATTTCTGTGGACTGACCGCATTAAAAGAATATTTTCAAGTACTGAGCAAATAATCACTGACCAAAGGAATTCACTGTTAATCCTTACAAAAACTGCTAATATTTAAGGGAACTTAAAGTGGTTGGGAAAATACATGTATTCCATTTGTCTGTCTAGTTCTCTAAGTAGTTCAGTGAGCAGTTTTTCTTTTAATCAGAATTTGGTTATGTTTTTCAAGAACGTCTTTTATTTCTAACGACCAATTTGAAGTATAATGAGTTGTGTCAATATTTTGCCTGTGGGCTACAGTACCTTGTAAATGAATGTGTCTGTGTGCAGTTATGAGTGGTACAACAGTAAAAATTGATGATGGAATTTGGACCCCACATCTTCAGACTGATACCAAGTGGCCATCAAAACTGTCTTTAGGATTCGTTGCTCCCTGTTAAAATATGTCCATATGATTAATGTGATTATATTCATTTATTTAGTGCTGTACACACGTTAATGGCAATCGATTTTTGAAATCGTTTAGAATGAACAAATTCTGTGAAAAGTTGCAGTATAATAAAACTGCATCATGGCCTGTAAATTCATTATGTTTACAAAGGAAAATAAATGAAATGGCATTTCAGATCATAACTTCTCCCATAGTTAGTAAGGAACAGACAACATCCGAATTACAATATATATAAAACATTGGGATGTGAAGGTACCCTGCACTGTTTCTGAATGAATTGCAGGTAATGGAATGAATAAATTAAACAGATTCAGTAGATGATATGAAGCAAAATTAATGAAAGAATTTCATTTTGTGTATACTCATAATATTAAAACCAGTCAGTATTTCACAAAAATCAAATTACCCAACTGTGCCAGTCAGAGGATATGATTGCTGAACTTAAGAAGACCGTGTATGCTGTGCTCTTACAGTGAGGTTGAAAGCGTAACCAAACTATATTTTTACTGGGGACTGTTGGCATGGGTTAGAGCTTGACAAGATTAGGTTGTCTCTGGAGGTAGTGGTCTGACATGTTTTCAGTCTGTGATTCCAGACACCTACTGACTGGTTTTGTTCAATTCCAGACGGTGTCATTGGAATTTTGCATTGACATAATCCTTCTGGCCACACTATGGCCATGAGGTTGAGTCAGCCGCTAACAGAAATGAGTAAGAGGTAAAGTAGTCCCGTTACAGGCCCGGAGGAGCCCAGAGGGTTCCAGGAAATTAAGGTTCCCAGATTTTGTGAAAACAGCACAGGATGGTGGTAGGTTGTCAGCCTTATACACTGGCTGCCTTTACCCCCAGGAAACACTCCTGGTACTCATTTCTGTTAGAGGCTGAGTCAACCCCAGGGCCATTGTGCAATCGGAAGGATTTTATGTCGATGAAAATTCCACTGACACAAGCTGGGACCGAACCAGCGACCTTCTGATCTGTAGCACAGCACCTTAAACCACCGTGCTTCCGCGGTCCCCCTAACAGAAATGAGTACCAGGAATATTTCCTGGAAAGTAAAGGTGGCCAGTGCATGGGGCTGACAACCTCACCACATCCACATTTCTTGAGATCTGGTAGCCTCAACCTCCTGGAACCCTCTGGGCCTGTCCAGGCCTGTAAAGGGATTGCTTTACCTTTACCTTTTACTGACCGGTTGTAATGTACAGGTACCTGTGGTGAAGACTGAGGTCAAGATTTCTACGAATGGTTACACAGAGGAAAATAAGGCAGGGCTGTTTTGGTTATGTTCTGACCTTTAGCTGTCAGCTATCAAAATGTGATATGCAACAGTAGAAATGTAATTTCACAACCTGACGTTGTTTAATTCTGTAATTTCAAGCAGGTAGAAGCCATTGCAATAGTTTGGTAGTAAAATGCAGTGATGGGAGGACAGGTAGGAAGGGGTTAAACAGAGAAACAGTAATCACCACCAGTGCCTCTCACTCTCAGTATTTGCTGGATGCTTTTCATGTTATTAGCCAAAGATCTTCTTTGCACCTGTTGCAGCTGTTCAGTGATTTTGCTTTCAACTTGTGAAACTTTCATTCATTTTCTGAGTTCCAGAGAAGCAGCAGTTTCTTCTCGATTTCAAACTTTTGCTGTGTTCTGAATGTTGTATGCTTTCTTCTGGGTAATTCCCCAGCGTCTGAATTTTATATGCCAACGTTTCGGAACACTCTGTTCCATCTTCATAGGTAGGCAGGTACAAAGAGTTCTTTGTACCTGCCTACCTATGAAGATGGAGCAGAGTGTCACAAAACGTCGCCATATAAAATTCAGACGCCAGGGAATTACCCAGAAGAACGCATACAACAGTAGTTTCTTGCCAAACTTTGATTTCATTTTCTTACATGTGCTACATAATGTATAACCACAATGTGAACAGAACATTCACCGCCTAGGTAATGTAAGCCCTTGTCACCATAACATATAACTAAATATGAAAAGCACACCACATGGTACCTGACACTGGATACAGCATCATACAATAATCAACTACACATAGTCATCACCGACATCTGCCATTTTTTAAAAGATTTCAAAAGTTTAATTAACATCTTATTTTATCACAAAAATTGAATGTATTAACCCTTACCCTGCTAACGTGGAGAATATGGTGAGCTCCTAATAATGCCAGCAAATGGCAGAGAGGATTTAAATCGGCATTTAAAGGGTTAAAGAAAAACTGAATTGTAAATATATTTATCTCAGTAATTAACCAACTTGATGCACAAAATTTTTGTTTTACAATAAGTTTATTTCATGCCTCTACATGTTTAGAGCACATGTGCTCATAATCAGGAGGTCAAAACTGCATAACTCTGGTATCATCACACCTATAGGTGGCCGTCTCATGCACAGGTTGAGAGAGGACTGAGTCCTCTCTCAACCTGTGCACAAGATGGCCACCTATAAGTGTGATGATACCAGAGGCTGTGTAATGCAATTTTGACCTCCTGATTATGAGCACATGTGCTCGAAACATGTAGAGGCATGAAATAAACTTATTGTAAAACAAAAATTTTGTGCATCAATTTGGTTAATTACCGAGATAAATATACTGAGATGCACGGTCAGCAAAACAATAAAAATTTGTAAATATATTTGTAAGAAGTGAGATCTTACTTCCACAATGTGTATGTATGCTTTTTTAATATGTTCTAACAGTCAGCCTCATGGTAACCCCATAGGGTCAAAATATGTAGCTGTATGAATACTTCATAAAGTTGTGTTCGATGGTTATTTGTATATTCCTCATGTTATCAGAAAACAAGTTTTACATCCTCTCAATACAACATAAGAATTATAGTCCCGTGAATTTTAGTGTTCATTTTTCAATAGCATATGGGAAGATAAAGGATTCTGGACTAATGGTAACAGGAATTCATCACATGTAATCCTCTTTCAATGTCTTTATGCATGTAATTTTTACTTGGTAGTGTTATTCCCAAGTACAGGAACTCTGTGCCGCACTGTTAAAGGACATATTAAAATTTGTTAGTGTTTGAGTTGTCCCCCAGCATATTTAATAATTTTTAGCTGTGTATAATCAAAACTGCACTGGACAAAACCTCCTTGTGCAAGAGGTTACTATGCCAAATTCAGTAAGAATTTTATTCAACAATTCACTCCTAACCAAATTATGGGCTTTCTTGAAGTCTAGAAATACCTGATGTGCTGTGTCACTGTATTTGCTTTCTTTCTCAAATAATTGATGAATGCAGAATGTCTGATCTATTACATCAAAATCCACATAGACAAGTCCCAGTAATTTCATCTTTGTAAGAACACCAGAGTGTTTAATGAAATTTTGTTATGTTGTTATAATTACTGGGATCGGTTTTATCACACTTCTTATTTTTTTAAAAGGTAGGTACAGTAATTGACTCCCTACCCTCTTGAAACAGTTCTTCCAGAATACAGTGTTTTACTTCTTGACTGAGTACATTCTGCTGGAATTTGATCAATGTCTGGTGATTTATATCTTTCCAAAATCTGAATAGCCATGTCAACCTCAAAGGTGCTAGAGTCAGGCACAATTGGTTCAACTGTACATATTTCGGTCTGCCTAACATAATGAAGTTCGTCGGATAGCTCAGTCGGTATAGCGACTGACTATGGGCTGGACGGTCCGGGATCGAATCCCAGTGGGGACGAGATTTTCCGACCGTCCAGACCGGCCATGGGGCCCACCCAGCCTCCTGTAAAATGGGTATTGGGTCTTTCCTGGGGGTAAAGTGCGGCCAGGGCGTGCTGCTGACCACTCACCCCCTTCTAGTGCCGCGATCATGGAAGAGTAGGGCTAAACCTCTATCCACCCTCTGGGACACACCGGGCCTGTAACGGGAAAACTTTACCTTTTTTTTTTAACAGAACGAAACCCACATACCTGTCTAAACTCGAATACTCCGAAATTAATGATTCTGTTATTTTGAAGTGGATGTGTCAATCCAGCAGAAGTAATTTGTAGACCTACATTGTTCTGCCTTGATTCAGTGCCATGACACTAGCCATTTAGATCGTGTGTCTTGGATGGATCGGGTACGCGGTGCCGCAGTTAGTTGAGGCACTGCGCTACAAGCGATGGGGTCATTGGGATTTTTCATTGACTTAAGCCTTTAAGTGCCGAGTTAAATCCCATCTGCCATTTGCTGACATTATTAGGAGCTCATCCTATTTTTCACATTAGCAGGATAAGGGTAAAAATCCTTTTGGACTCGGGTCGATGCAGCCTTTAACAAAAATGAGTAGATGGGATGTCTCATGGGGCTAGAAATTCTGTGGGCCTTTCGAGGCCCGTATTTGGATAACTTTATCTCGTGGACGGATACGTTAGAGACTGTTACATTGAAGCAATATTTACTGAAATATACGTTACATTTATTTAGCATGGATCAGGTCCTTAGTCATCCCATTCGTCCCAGTTTTCCCTTGACAGTCACGGTTTTGTAGGTTGCAAACTGATTTGTTACCGTGTTGGCCAAATTCTGTTAGGAACGCCAAATTTCCCGGGTGTTTGCAAGTCATAGAGATAGGGGATTTCTGGCAACGCGTATTAACATTTGAATCTCCAAGGTGGGAGTAACATATATACGAGAAGAACATTAATCAGCCAGCCAGCGACGAGGAATAAGTACATATTCGACTTGAATTGAGAAGGATGAAGGACAGAAATGAAAATAAAAGTCAGCGATCAGTCTCAGGCGAGTGGTATTATCAATTTTATTTCTTGTATCGGTATTGCGTAATGTCTCCGAGTTATCTCGTATTAGTAATATTAATTAGTAACTGTGTTCTTATTCAGTGAATGATTAACAATTTTGTCTTCTACCCCTTCACCCACCATTTAATTGATTTTAAAGTCCATGTTTTTCGGTTAAAAAATGGGATCACTACGTACCACGGAACGTTAATTCTGCATACCTAGATGATTTGTGCCTAGAGTAGATATAATAATATTAATATTAATATTAATAATAATAATTATTATTATTTTTGTTATCTGTGATCTCAGTTATTTCAAATTTTTGTCAAAGTTAAATACCTCATGCCGTTGTAATCCCTACAACACTATGGTAGACACATTCTTGTGCCACCAATTGGTTTTGTAGGTACGAAACAGTAATTGACCAAATCTGATCCATGTCGACCAATCACATTGGTTGAGTCATGGATGAGAGTATACTAGATAATCTGTGGATGAGTGGGTACAGCGGCTGAGGTTCTGTGCTCTGTGCTGTGGTTCGGGATATGTAGGTTTTGTTATGGATGGTTGGGTGAAGTAGAAACGTGAAAGGATTGCCTTTTTTTTTTTACGTTGGAACAATATTGGTACATCATCTGTGATACATGAAATACTGCACACTTTTTTTGTCATTCACACACTCAAACTTGATTAAATTTGTGCGTTACAGTTAAACGTCTAATTTATATACGTCCATTTCTTAGGCCTAAGGCAAATGGCTATGGCCCATCTGTGATACAGGTCCACAAATTACGCCTATTTGTGTATCGATTTCTAAATATTTCATGTACTGTTAAACAGAATATTAATGTGTACGCTTCATTCATTGCCAGTTGATTAAGTGTACTAAATGGCCATTTTCAATCGAGTGCACGAGGAAGAGATTAAAGTGAAAATTTGTACGTACAGAATCCTCACAGGAGCAGGGGGAGTGCATACAAGAATCGAATCACAAGCGTGAATGACAGATATCCGTACAAACAACTTTTCGATCGCATTTGTCGGCAAGAAAACTATTGTAACGTTTGGTGCAGGACTGATTCGTGTGAGTAGTTTTATGCATTAGAACACGCCAGTACAAAAATCCCCTCATCCTAGGAGAGTGGATACGTGGGTATTTTCAAGTATGTAGACGTTAGTAACATTTATTTATTGTAATATGAAGAGCGTGATGCAGATCTACTCTTCGTGTTTGTAACGTTGTCAATTCTATTAGCTGAATAAATATTTCATGTAAGCAAAATTATTTCATTTTTGACGAAAGTTTTGGTGTGTTTTGAACTAACGAAATAATAATTTAGAATCCCTGACACGGCTGTTTATTAAAAAGATTATTTCATGTCGCAAACTGAAGCAGCGTATTGCACTATGATTAATATCAAGCTAACTCCAGGCTGTATTTACAAAATATATTAAGAGGAATCAGATAAACAGCTGTATGCATTTATATTAACTGATAAATTGAGAGCCCAGTTTTTACAATTTTTTGTTACATATTTGATGTTCAAATTATTAATTATGTATTAAAATTAAGAGTTTAAAGCTTTTAGATTAGATGACATGTTCATGGTGTGATGGTCTATTGTGGTATCCTTTAAGTAATGAAGTCTCGGTTTTCCATTGTGTTGGTGATAAATTATGTAGGCGAAATCTGGATTTATAGAGGCTGGTAAGAAGCCATTTTCTCATGGAAATCTGTAATAATATATTCTTGTTAGGTGATGAATTTAACCTAGATTGTTCGAAGAAAGGGGAGAGTCAAACTTAGACATTGCTAGGTGTAGGAGTGACATGGTCCAGTCACAGGCCAGTTATTTTGTATGAATTGACTGTGCTGTTGGAATCTGTTGTTCATTTCTGCAAATATTGAGAACTGTATAGGAGAGAAGATAAAACAAAGTAATTTGTGTGTCATGTGTGTTAATTAGCAGTACTTACAAGAAATGGATGGTCTAGGTTTTGATGTCCTCATTATACCCACACTCAGCTACCTATTGCTTCTACATTTTGTTACGTAAAGGAGAATGGCGGGTGGGGGTTGGAGTTAGAGCTATCTGGTGGTTTGGTAATATGGTACTGCTATTGTTAAAGAGCTTTTGAGGGGAGATGTATGTTTATCATTCAGGTGCGTACTTTTTTTGTTTTCTTTTTGATAGTGTTCATATAGTATCCCTTTTTTTTGTGATTTACTGGGTAATATATTTATCACTGAATATAAATGTCCACAAAAATGTTTCCTCATACACTTTGTAGATGCAGCCTGAGGAAGGTCGAACACTGTTATGCAACTGTAATTTGTGGTCTGAAACAATCATTTTAATAAACTGTGTTGAGAGTTTTTTGTAATTTTAGTAACTTTTTGTATAAAACACAGTGGGCTGCCCCACATTAAGTTATATTATGGTGATGGCGAAAAGAACCAGAACATGTTGGTAATTAATAAAATGTGATGGAGCATCTTTTATACATGTGCATTTGTTGGTTTTTATTGTGTAAGTTTAAAGTTTTTCCTCTGCTTAAGCAGAGTATTTGAAAAATATGAGAGTGTGGTGGTAAAGCATAATACCTTCTTAACCTTGGTACTAGATGAAGCTGAGTGGTCTTAGAGTTAAAATTTATTTTTATTCTGTGGTCCTTTACTATAAAGGGATGTGGAATACAATGTAATATAGTACAGCTACCACACATGTGGTTTGTATGGCTGTATGTAGTCATTGTGTAAGGATGTTATACAGAAAGGTAGTAAAGTTCACCCCAAAGGGGGGGGGGGTAATAGGTATAGCTCTGCTCTTTCTTTAATCTCAGCAATGGTTGGGAGTGGGTGGTCAAGGCCACATGCCCACTGCTTTACCACCTGGAATGACATGGTACCCATCATATGGAAGGCCAGTCTGACGGGTGTGGAGGATTGCACCTGCACTGGGATGTCCAGCATGTAGAATAATGTAATATTATACAAACCAGAAATATGGCAGTGGGCCAGGATAGCACAGTCGGTGTAGTGACTCGCTACCGGCTGGACGGTCTGGGGATTGAAACCTGGTGGGAGCAAGATTTTCTGCACCCGTCCAGACTGGCCCTAGGGCCCACCCAGACTCCTATACAATGGGTACTGGGTCTTTCCCAGGAGTAAATTGGCTGGGGTGTGGCATTGATCACCCACCCTCATCTAGTGCTGAGGTTAAAGAAAGAGTAGAGCTATACCTCTACTCCACCTCTGGGCCTTCGTGGCCTGTTACGGGGTGAACTTTACCTTTACCAGAAATATGGCATGGTATGTGTGTCAAAAATTACTTAACAATGGGTACACTACTTACGAGCTCTCCAGTTTGAAGCAAAATTTTCTCCAGAGTAGAAGAAATGAATTACGGAGTAGGCTTTCAGTGCTGACTTATATACTTAGGTAATTTTTTTTTCAGATTTTAGTGTTAGAGGGAAGGGCAGTGATTAATTTGATTCCTTTATATTACATATTTTTCTTGTAACAAGTGAGGTGTTGGAAATGACCTCCTTGAAATTTTCATACATGCTTGACATGTGGTGAACAGGTTATTAAATCAAGTTGGAAGTTCTTGTATAGACATTTCTGACACTGCACAGCAAGTTTAATGGCATCTGCATGACTCACACTGCCAATCTTGTCAGTGTGTGTACAGTTATGTTGCTTCACCGCAGTCACACAGTCCAGTTTAATCTGCTATCTGCCACAGATGTGTGAAGCACAGTTGTAACATGCATTTGTTTTGTTCATTCCTATTGCATACAGTTTAATGCAGAGGGTTTTCACTGTGGAGACCTTTATAAGGAAGAAATCCTTTGCAAAGTGCCATAGGAAATTTAGATTACATTTTCCCAATGTTACAGTTCCTTCAAAATCAAGCATGCTTGAGAGGAGTAGGAAGTCATTTCGATTACTTACTCTGAGATGTATTAAGTTATGTTACGCGTGTTATGTGCAGGAGTGTAAGGCCATTTAGTTTCCCATGCATCTAGCATCAATTTTCAGTTTTAAGTTGAACTCACCGTAGTGCAGTAGCATGATCTGATAGCCCATTTATAACTGGCTTAATAAAATAATGATCCATCCTTGAAGTCTATATTCAGATATTATCAGGGGCAGATTTGTAGTTGTTTCGAATCTGTATTATGAAATTTACAGTTGACATGAGATGAAAGGATGGTAGTAGGGAAGTCAGACATTCTTGACATTAACTTTCAACAAGGGAGTCTGTATTTATGTTATCATGCATGACAGATTCTGCTTTGGTTTTATAATGAAAATTTATAACTATGTGTAACATTCCTAAGAAATGTTCAGAATCTCTTTTTGGTGCTTGTATTTACCTGAAACATGTTGTAGAGTTCAGATCTAAGTTGCACTGCACGCAGGGCTCAGTGTCTTGTTCTTGACAATGAAGCTGTATGTCTGTGTGTTGCATTTCAGGCTCCTTTTACAAGGGGACACACTCCTCCTTTTGCCACGTTTGTCTGCAGAAGCTATCTCATAAAGTTCATTTTTAACTTTTCACCGGCAACTTTTTCTGTTACTTTCATATAGTTCTCCATTAATTGTATGATGTGTTGTGTGTGCTGCTCATTGACAGAGGTTAATAACTCATCAGTTTTGTTCAAAGTCTCTCGTCTTTTTTTGATAAATGGTAAGATGGTTGTGGCTGTTCTAAATTTTGGCTCCCTTATTTGCAGTTATTTGAGCATATGGTAAGTGTTAAATTTGTATGCAGGCTTTGACCTTAAAAAAGACCTAGATCTTGCACCACTGAGGACAGGAGTCTTGCCGGAATCTAGTGGACACCTTGTCTTGTGTACACTGAGTTGCACAACTTCCCTCTACCTCCAAGAGTAAGGTGTGATCATGTCTAGATCTCTCATACCTGCATATCTGTTTAAGATTGGTATGTCCGTTAGTTTAGTGTATGATCTGTTACTGACCTAATGTGCATATTCAGGCCACATGTTAGCATTCATCCACTTGCTCAAATGAGGCCCTCATGATGACACTCCAAATGGCCAACAAGCCTAGCATTTGTGTGAGCGCTATTTTCGGCAGTGTTGCTGAACTCTTCTCTGTCTTCTAATTGATGTCCCTTTGAACCGGTGATGAGCAACCTTATTTGGCATGAGGGTCAACTCAAGAGAATAAGAGTCTTTACAGGCTGCGCTGTAAATAATGCCTATGTTTTGTACTTACGTATCATTAATGGTAATATCATGTTGTCGATACAACAAATATTGGGGCAGTAAAAGGTGTTTGAAATTTACCTTTACAAACTTGAATTAAGCATAAACAATTCAAAATTAAATCTTACGTGATAAGTCCTTACTTATATCTCTTTTGTAATAAATCCTTAGTGCAGTGAATGAAGAACATGTAAATAATTTTTTGTTCTGTTTGTCCTTTTCCTTGTACTTGTTTATTCACTGTTCAACACTCTTCACGAAAAAAGAACTTCACTGAGAAAATTGACAGTGCTTATGAGTCACTAAAATGTTAATGTCTGGAGATATTTGAGAAGTTGCTACATGAAGACAGCTCTAATCTTTCACCATCGAGTCTATTTTCATTCTGTTCTTCACAGTATTCATCTCTCAAAAACATAAGTGCTACCTAAACGGCTTATCAGTTGTAGTGTGTGGTTGCTATGTGCTGGAAACTTAACAGGAGGCAAAAAGAGTTTACAGCAGTGAAGACGTGTAGCATCACATAATTACTTTTTAGGTTTTTGCATGAATGCAGATAAAATAATTGTTCGCCAAATCTCGTATCTTTTTTCGTGTTTCTGAAATTAGATGGTGGGCTACACAGCGAGGCAGACTGGCCACATGTCTTTCATCTACTGTAAAGGCAGTTGCTTTATCCTGCCAATTTAATGACTTGCTCATCTGTAGGATCTTCACATAGTGTTATGAAATTTTTAATGGCATTGTCAACTGTAGTGTTAGGCTTGTATATGTGAACTTCATCCTCTGGATGTTGTAGTCCGAACACCCCCCCCCCCAGTAGCCATGGGATAGAAGACTGGGTGGACCACAGAGTTGCTCTGTGTGTGGTGGTGAACGGAATATTCTTGATGAAAAATAAACTTTGATAATGCAGCCTGTATTCCATCACCGTAAAGAAAATGACATCACAAGAACTTAGAGTGAAGTGACCTGATCTTCCCTGATCTTCATACAAAGCTTGAGGAAGTATGGTTGCAATATTTTTAAGCGTGTACATGCATAGATTCCACAAAAAAAAAAATAATTTGAGGGATCAATCTTCAATACACATTGATATTAATGTATGAATACAAAAATAAAGAATTGTTTGAGATCTGTAATGTGTTGTCAGCTGTTTCCCGTGAGCTGTTAAAATAAACGTTAAATTGTGAATTCAATCTCATGCATTGTTTGGTATTAATCTTGACAGTTGAGGTATGAACAGACTTTCAGAAGTCACATTTTCATTTCCTATTACCTCTTTAACAAAATTTAAATCTTTTGTGTTTGTGTTATATTGAAATCCTTCTTCCGGTGCCAAGGTTAAAATGGATGGAGCTATACCTCCCCTCCCTCATATGCCTTTGTCATGTGTACAGGGACAACTTTACCTTTACCTTTTAAATTGTGTTGTGTAATTGTGTTATGTTTTAAAGTATGATAATACAAAAAGCATACATTATGGTACAGTAAATTATGTCGGTCTGTAACTGTTCTGTAAAATGCTCCAGAGTGTAAGACACACCCAGAATTTAGAGGGCAAATTTTACAGGGTTGGTATACTTTTAACTACATACAAGATACAGGCATATTTTAAAACAGCATTTACCATTAATAGTGTTTTGTAATAAGGGAAATTACCACCACCACACCACCACTGTCATCATCATCAGCATCAGTAGCACTATAGCTCTAAGTGGGCCGTAGTATCTTCTAGCATTTTCCACCACCCATCTCTATCCTTAGCTTCTATTGACCAGTTTATAATTTCCCCCTTTCTCATGTCATTCACATCAGTCCTTCCAACTTTAGATCTTTCTTCCTTCCTCCCTTTTTGGCATTTTGACCATGTGTCCTGCAATCATGAAAATCAATAATTCTTTTATTACAATGAAAATGTGCACAATAATTATAGTGCTTGCTTGTGCTGTAGATTGCATGATTATCCATATTGTCAGGAAGTGCTTTCCAAATTACCATGTATGGTTTGTAAGTGTAATTCTGCATCGTTAACCTGTTTTTATGCAAGGAAGTGTACTACCTGTAGTCTCATTTTCTTTGTATTGTACCATGTTTGTTATAGAATTTGAATACCCTTTTATCTTGCAATTTTATGTCAGAATATAATATTTGGAAGATTGTGTAATGAGGTTAATGCTTCTTTCAGAGTGCCTTCCAGAATTTGCTGCGGTTGGCCAGGTTGAAGGACAAGGGGTTTCATTATCATGACCGTGAGTCCGATTTCATAGTTGATTGTACATTATTCTTATTACTATTAAGTTAAGTCAACACCTGGTAAGTCCTGAGGGCCTGAACGACACGGTGTGTAGAATTTAAAAAACATGCATTGTGACCGTACAGTATGAACCAACAGGATGCACTATTTACTTTCAATTTATTTCAATAATTAACCTCCACATGTTTCGAGCAGGCTCACTGCTCATCTTCAGGAGGTATTATTCTGTATGTACAGCAATTGGTATGGGTCATGCTGCAAATAAAGGAATTGTTTAAAATTACTTAAGTATGTATACATGGTCATTAAAAAGCCTAAAACACTTTGTTATCAGTAAAATTTCAGATTATGTTAAAAGGTATTAAATAATGAAATTATTTATTTTATGGATATATCACAATGCATGTTCAACAAAACATTAAAAATGCATTGTAAATTGCCTTTTACATATATATATATATATATATATATATATATATGTGTGTGTGTGTGTGTGTGTGTACCAGCTCAACAAACACTTTGATACTAAGCAGTTTCCTCCCCACCACCATTGAACAGCACAGCCACCACAATCAGTTTAGCAAAATACGAAAATGTGTAGAAGGAATATGAGTGTCTTTGCTGCAACCGGTGTGGAAGAATGAAAGGTGTAGGAAGCAGGACTATGGAGGGAGGGGGTTCATAGATGGTTTTGCACAGCCATGTACTTTGTCATGACAGACTGCTCTGGCCAACATCACAGCAGTCTACAGGCTTATCCCTATATGCAAACCACCTCATTCGAATCATCTCATAAGGTGTTTATTCACTGACTCCCTTTACAGATATTTGATTGTAATTTTTCGTCTCCCCCATGCAATACCGCATGAATCGAGCATTCAGCTCACCCATCAATAATTAGGCGAGTGCTGTGAGTTACGTTCCTCTACCTTGTAGTTTGGTTTTTGGTAGTTTGTAGGGTTTGTTGTGGTAGAAGATGGGCATTGTTGTGACCATGTTTGTTGTTGGATGTCATTATTGTTGTGTGGTGTTTTCATTATGGCAGACTCTGTGCAGACTTTTCAGCTTGGTTTTGTTTGTATTTTAATATTGTGTAAGGAATTTGAATATGAGAGTTATAGTTTCATTGTATCTGTAAAACTTTTCAGTTTTGTGTTCTAATTTGATGTACTTCTCAGAATATCTTGATTAAAAAATGAAAAGTGTCTTATAATTTCAGAAGAATATCCTTTATGTGTAAGAGTAACATGTGGTGTATTAGAAATATACAATACCAGCAACAGCAGTTTTGGAAGGCTTAAGTTTTTCTTTTCATTTACTTAATCCTTCCGGCTGCACTATGGCCCTCAGGTCCACTCAGCCTGCAACAGAAATGAGTACCAAGAATATTTCCTGGGGGGTAAAGGCAGCCAGTGCATAGGGCCGACAACCAAACGACCCCCATCTGCCAGTTGTCTTCAAATTCTGGCAGCCTCAACCTCCTGGAGCTCTAAGGGCATGTTCAGGCCTGTAATGGGATAAATTTCCAATATGTCATATAGTGATAGCCATTGTGAAGATTGCGTAGCATTGGTGATGGACATATGAATGTGTGTGTGGAGCTTAGGTGGAATGATGACCAGGCAAAACCGTAATACTCAGAGAGAAACCTGGCCTAGTACCACTTTGTCCACCACAAATTCCATCTAGGCTGGCCTGGGGTTGAACCGCAACTATGACATGGCCATTTGTTTGTTGTTTCTTTATAAATTGGCAGGCTGGCTCCTGGAGTTGAAAATTTGACATGCCCTGGTTTAATTGTATGCAAAAGACATTTACTAGATTACTACAAAATACAGTTTCCTAAAAATGAGGGGCCAATTTTTAGCAAAACTGTGTAGTGAAAACATAGTTAGAATGGTTGTGGCAGCAATTTTCTTCATTTAAAACATAATACAAATATATTAAAATACAGTGAGGAACATTGTTATAAATGTTTATATGACTCTTGAGTTGTGCTGTTTGGTTATTTCAAAGAAAGTTTCATTCAAGAGGAATAATTTGAAACCAAGCAGGTTGGCTGAAGCATGAGTTTTCTGACTCATTTTTGGGACTTGTTGAGGTGGGTCAGGCCTCAGCCTAATAAAGGGGTGCAGAAGGAACTCTCAAGTCTTAAGCTTTCTAAATCAATCTGCATACATTTTACTATGTCAACTTCAACTTCTGTATTCACCTCGTTTGTCTTGTTAACTGTCTCCCTTTGAATGCTGAACCCCTACAGTTTCATTCCCACAGTCACCATATCATTGTCATTTCAGTTGGGTCACTTTTTTTGAGATCATCACAAAAACTTATACTTTGTCATCTTCTAGTATTATTTATTATTAGTTAGTAAAGTCAGATTCATTGAAATTGCAGTCTTGCCAGCAGGGATATTTTTTGTGTGCATGATGCTGTCTCCATAGTTTTTGCGTGACTTCTAACTTGTGTGTCCTGCAAAGAGCTCAAAAATTAAGGTTGAGTGTGCCTTTGTAATTGCTGCTGTATGCAAGTCCAGTTGTAGAGCCCAGACCACACGTCAGTTACATCCATGTAGCACCCTGAACAGGGCCCAGAGATGGCGTAGTTACTGACAGCTGTACAGCCATTGGTCGGACTGTACCATACATGTTGCTGCTGAAGAGGAGCTGCTGTCTCTCTGTAGCTTCCTAGGCCTGTATTTGCCCAGCCAGCACAGCACAGGAAGTTGTGGGCTGTTTTTTCTGTTGTAGGGCCATGAAATTGCAGCTCATCAGTGGTGTAGGTCTTATTGTTAGGTTTGTGATTGCTGGTGACATCTAGAAGAAAAACACCTCTGAAGTATGTTCTGAGATTAGCTTGTAGCAGAAGTCCCCATTCTAGCACAGACCAGAAGAATCTGGTGTCTTTCTCTTCCTGTTGCTCCAGTGGCATCCTGATGCACACTTTTTCACACCAGACACATCCATTAGCATGTTGTTACAACAGGAAACTGATATGGTCTTTGGGCACGGCAAAAATAACTGTTATGTCCATCTTAATGGTGATGGGACCATCAGTGAGACAGACATCTTAATTAAGGTCTGTATTTATGTAAACAAAGCTAAATGATTTGTACTCCTCACCCAATATTGTGCAGGTGATAAAAATTGAGAAGAATGAGATGGGCTGGGCATGTGGCACGTATGGGTGAGGAGAGGCGGGTGTATAGGGTCTTGCTGGGGAAATAGGTGGGAAAGAGACCACTGGGGAGACCTAGGAGTAGATGGGTGGATAATATTGGGATGGATCTCCAGGAGGTGGGATGTGAGTATATGGACTGGATTTGGCTGGCCCAGGATAGAGACAGGTGGCGGACGCTTGTGAGTGTGGTAATGAACCTTCGGGTTCCGTGAAATGCGGTGAATTTCTTGACTAGCTGCAAACCAGTTAGCTTCTCAAGAAGGACTCTGCACCATGTAGTAAGGAAGTAAGCATTTATGTAAACAAGTACATCACCAACGAATTGTGCAGATTCTAAATATGTACGCACTTCTACTTGTTATGCCTACTGCCTGTTGCCATCTTCTGGGAGTATCAGTATTTAAAGACCTAACAGTGTTATTATACAGCATGTCAGTTGTGTATGTAAAATTATGTTAAAATTATTGTAGTATGATATGGTTATTAAAATCCGCTGTATCCAAACATCTTGAAATAGTGAAATCTCTTCAAGTGAAATCGAGTAGGAAATCCTGCTGTGAACAATCATTTTCTACACTGAGTACATGATTTTGTGAAGTTTGAGATCTCAAACCACATTTGCAGTTGTATGTTAACTTCCACATCTTTATGTCTAGGATGGCAATTTACTTGAGCTGAAACGTGTAGCAGTTTTTTAAACTTACTCAAATGTGTGATGTGTTTGATGACGTATACTATGGTTTTATTCTGAATCACATTACAATAGCTTGCAAGGACTCCTCTTTTCCTGCTTCTATATGTGGATGTATGTACTGTAGAGATTAGATTATGTTTTATCATATGTAAATATTTCATCGGAATTTTTCGTTGACAATCCATCCGGCCGCACCATGGCCCTGGGGTTGACTCAGCCTCTAACAGAAATGAGTACCAGGAATATTTCCTGGGGGGTAAAGGCAGCCGGTGCATAGGGCTGACAACCTTACCACCTTCATGTGCCGATTGTCTTGAAATCTGGGAGCCTCAGCCTCCTGGAACCCTCAGGGCCTGTCCAGGCCTGTAATTGGATTACTTTTCATATGTAAATATTCTTGTTTTTAAATTTATGTAAGATGTGTGGGTGAAGGAGTGTACACATGTGTGTTTGGGTGCATGTGTGTGGGTGTGTGTATTTGTATGATTTATGTAGTAGGAACTTACACATTATTTTTATATGTGTGTATATGATTGCATTTCATTCGTAGGGAGTTTATGTATGTAAGGTTTGTTCCGTACCAAAATATTATTTGTATGTGTGTGTGTAAATGTTGTTAATTGTCTGCATTCTGTGAAATACAGTTTGTTGAAACAAGAAGGATTGAGGAGGTGTCGTTGTATTAGTAGAGAATGAATAGTTTGTATAAAACCAGGTGTAACAAATTTGCTTTATGTTTTTACTTTGAATGAAACCGACATTTATACTGTAGAACACATCTGTGGTATATTGGAAAGGTATTAAGCACAGACATTAATATGGAGAAAATATCTGTGTACAGACAGAGAGGACACACATGCATGTGTTCACTTTGCACGCACATGTTAGTAATTCATATTTTCAGTTCACAATTTATGTTCATTTAAATATATATTTGTTGGATGATTTTTAACTTTTAGACTTACAAATGTAAATATTTAAATATGATGTCTCATTGGACAGAAGAATAATCTTCCAGTGAAGTTTTGGTCCTTAGTGTCCCATTGAAAGGCCACAGTTGAGTTTTATCTTGTTTGTGGGCATTCCAAGGCTCATTTACGAGTTAGGCATATATAGTATAGCTTGTTGTGGAAATGTTTATGTAGATGTTCTTAATGTATGTTGTTTCCACCCAACATATTCATATTTCCCAACCGTATGTGAATATTTTCACTTCTTACTTTATCTTTCATCACACTGTGAATTTGACGTCAGAAATTTCATATTTGCTGCTTCTAAGCATATCTTGTAACTGTTTGCAGTATCCATGTCTCACTTTTGTATTTAAGGGTTGATGTGGACATTATTGTTTGTGTGAGGCTTCAGATTTTTGGTGGGGTGACTGTACTGCTACTGGTATCTGTTTACAAAACTGTACGGCGTCACATTCTGCAAGACAGCAGTTTGAACTGACTGACTGATGTAGAAGGATGCCTGTACAATAACTCTAATCAGTGAGACTTGAGGTCCTCACGATAGTGTTGATGGTTCTAGGCTTCTGGGTTGTTGTGCTACTTTGCAGGAGTGTAGTGCCTCCATCTTCAGGACTGCAGCAGTCCAAACAAGAGGGCACTGCTCTTCGACTACTCGTCGAGTCATCAGCAACTGTTTATCAGTCGATGTGACATAACATCCCAGAAGACTTGAACCTCCTATGTAAAATGTATTGAAAAATATTCCTGTATAGAGCATTTACAAAAGAACTATTAATGTAGTATGTTGATGGGCCACACTGTGTACTGTAGACTCCAGTAATAATTTTGCAAAGTAGATTACAGCAGAAATGAGAATATTTACATATGTTTTAAGGTTACCTAATGTGCATCACATCTTCAGGTTGAGCTTCACCCTTGGGAGGCCGGCTGAAGGCAGACACAGGATGATTGAAAGTGTTTCCCGACGTGCATTCAGTGGTTCAAGCGGCACGTACAATGTTCGGGCATCAGAATTGGCACGTGATCGACACCTTAAAACCTTAAGTGCCACAGTAGTTTTTCTAGATGATACTCAACACATCTTTCAGCTAGAGGTAATGTGTTAAAAAATTTTTGTTTTTTTGCAAGAGTTTGTATGTACCATTATGGGAACAGGATAAGTAAATGATGTAGCCTGTACTGGATATATGTATGTATGTCAGTGTAGTTTGGGCTATTGAGTGAGAATGTCAGAATGTGCTAGCATTTTAAAAGACAGCAGCAAGTAAGGAGAACTAAGGACTATGATGAATTACTGAAAGAAAACTTGCGCTTTGAGCAAATATTACGAGAATTCATCGGTCATGCCAATAGGGTTGCATGACAGAAATAAATGTTTGGAAGGAGCTCCTCCAAACAAAGGTATGCAGAAATTTCAAATAAACAGGAAGACACACACAGGTATCAGCCCCGGGTAAAGTGTACAAATCTTTGTACTCCCAAGTACTGGGTCTGTTCTGTCTGCATTTTCTCTGTCTGTGCCACCCATTCTGTGTAGAGACTGAAAAACACTATATTTCTAATTGTAGGTCAATTTCACTGTATACAGGCATTTCAGTTTTATGGCCATATATCCTAAAAACTGTTTGACACAGGTATGTTTTAGACCAACAGGTAAACTGCAGTATGATACATTTTAATCTGTAGTATAGTTGAGTCAAACCAAGCAGTGAAACATGTGTGAATCACTACTTTAATGAAGAGTTTATATTGCCAATGGAGCTCTTTGCACAGACTTGCCATTTTGGCCCAACATATACCATTTGAAACCGCAGAATTATGCAAAGCCATGAGTGAAGTTACAGAAGTAACAGCATGTAACAGATAAAACTGAGGATATATGAGAATGCACTCCTAGTGTCATCAAGTCTACTTCTGAACAAGGCTAACACAAAGAAATGTTGACACAGTGCGAACAGAAGTATATAACTCAAAATAAATTGTATGAATGAGTTCAGCCACATACAGAACTTTTACAGACTTTTACATTTATGTTTCCGTACATCGCTCATCTCTATTAATAATTGTCCAACGAGATGCAACACAAAGCAGTCTATCTATTATTCTGCTTGCAGATTAATAGATAGACTGCTTTGTGTTGCATCTCATTGGACAATTATTAATATTTTACAGACTTATACATATAGATTTGTAGGTTGGCTGGACTCAGCTGTGCCTATTGAAGATGCTTTTTGTGGACTTTGTAATAAATATGGTGCACAGGGGACATGCGTTTGGCTGAGGGTGATATTAGTAGACTTTTTAAAATAAAGTATGCTGTTAAAAATAACTGCTTTGATAACCAACATTTTGATTTTCAGAAACGTGCTAAAGGTCATGTTTTGTTGGAGCTGGTGTATCAGCATCTTGAACTCATTGAGAAGGATTACTTTGGCCTTCAGTTCTCTGACAATGGAATGCCTCCCACCACAGAAAACTCTGATCTTATGGTAAGACATTGTTTCAGAAAACATCATCTCTTATGTTAGCTTCCTGTACCAGCTGCACAAATGTGATCTCCTGTGAACACAAACTATAGTAATGTGTCACAATCACTTGTCATTAAACCTGAAACTGCTTGTAAAATCACTCTGGTTTGACACCTTGTCTGGCTTCTGGGTACAGTGATAGGCCAAAAGAGGTGCTGCATGGAAATGATGTGTTTCACTTTCACAAGTTTGTCTCACCCTTTGGTCATTTAACCATTTCCCTGAGTATGACAGAATAGGTGGTATGGGTATAGTGTTCTAATTTCTGTCAGTTGTAGCTCGTGGGTGAGACAGAACTGTTTGTCACAGCCTGGCAGTAATGTATTGGATATGCCGTACTACTGCATACTGATTTTTGTCATGTCGTGTCATCAGCTTCAGTGGTCTAGAGGTAGCGTGCTGGCCTTTGGTACCCAAGTTCATGGGTTCAAACCTGGCCGAAGCCATCGGATTTTTAGGGCGAAAAAATCCTCAGCACACCTTCCTTTGGAGGGGAAGTAAAGCCGTCGGTCCCATGTCGTAGATTTGCGGCATGTAAAAGATCCCTAAATTTATGTGGAAGTCGGAATTTAGGCAAAATTACTACCGGACATCTTTCTGGCCCACAGTTCCACCTTTCGCTACTAGGATCTCTCGCGTCGCTGAGGACGCAGAGGCACGTGGTGGTGAAAGTGGGAACATCTAAAGGCGGGGAAAAGCAATGGCAAACTATCCCCAAGAATTTGCCT
>Ga0123354_10000647_pt1 | contig 36628 bp, 23 predicted proteins | sample TergutLab28metaG_2_FD_97872 | JGI IMG/M metagenome (GOLD analysis project Ga0123354, IMG submission 97872) | Labiotermes labralis P4 segment gut microbial communities from Petit-Saut dam, French Guiana - Lab288 P4 | ecosystem: Host-associated > Arthropoda: Insects > Digestive system > Gut ... | reverse complement strand
GGTTGTTGGCTTGGTTAAAGGGGTGCAAATTGTCAGAACCTTTTTTTTTTTGGGGGGGGGGGGCTTTAGTGTTTACTTAACATAAGACCAGGATTTGACTTCCACACCATGCATGGGCACAACACACACACACACACACCAAGGTGGTGGTCATTCTGACATGCACCTGGTCCATCTGCACTGTGACTGATGCCTAGAATCTGGTGTCTGCCTTATTAATGCCTTCTGATTGTGGGTGTTGTGTCTGGTCCTGCCAGAGCACACTACTCCAAGATGGCCTCTTTCAGATGTCAACAATTATCTTGGTGTTAGAAAATATGGTGCTTTGAAGTGATTCATCCTGTTGTGTACATATTGACAATAAAATACCAATATTATACTATGAAACACAATTGTACATTATTCAAATAACCAGCTACACAATTTTGGCATGTAACAAAGCTATCATCGGGCTTGATGTGAAGTAGTGTTACTTATCATTATTGGAAATTTCAGAACACAAAGTGCCTCCTCCTCTGTGGCAAGACTGTAACTCAGAAATTGTGTTTTATCTTTATCTTTACAGCAGTAAGTAAATTTAATTTTTTTTTTTTTTTAGATACTGTATGCAAAAGAAGTAGATCAGAGAAGCACAACATTTGAAAAGTCACTGGCAATAGGCAGAGAGTATCAGCGGCGGACACGTATGCTAATCCTCAGGGCAGCTATGCTGAGACACCAAATCCATGTCAAGGTGAGTGCATTCTCATTACCCTATTCTGTTTGTATTTATAAAGATCCAAATCATTTTCATTTAATGAACTTTGTAGTAGAACAGACCTTCATTCACATGACCATGGCGAATCTAGACAGGAACTGTTGGCACAGCTTACAGCTAGAACCATGATGAGTGAACGAACATCGCATTGGCTAAGACATTGTGATCAGGCATAATTTGTGTGGTTTGTTTTCAGAATCTTTATATGGACATGACACATGCTCTGTACTGAGAGGAAAGTGGACATGACACATGCCCTGCTACTTAATTCCCCCAAGATAAGAAATGAGGCAAAACACTTCTTATTGTAGAAATACTGGCTTGCATTCTGTAGGAAATGTGAGCATACAGTGCTACAGCCTTGTCTGTTGTAGCTTACAGTCAGTAGCACAAAATTGTGTAACATAATCCTTTCACCACATACAGGGGTGCTGATAAGCCCTTAGCCTGACCAGGAAGGAAAGAGCTAATGTTTCTGTCAGAATGGCGTGAATTTCCTTCAGCGCCTTGCCTTGTAGGAAAAATAACTTGATGACAGCTTGCGTCTTCTTGTTGAAATCACATGCGTCCCTGAAATGCTTCTGAGCTCGCTACCTTCCTGGTCGGGCTAAGGAATTATCAGCATCCCGGTAATTAAATTTCAGGTCAGTTCCCAAACCCCCGTCAGTTCTCCACCGGAAAATGAAAATGTATTTTTTTTTTTTCTTTTGCAAATGCTTTTTCCAGTGCCTTAAATAGCTGCTTTTCCATATCTGACAAACATATTGCCAGGATTCTACCAATAAAACCTACAGAGGAGAGGTACATGTGTATTTTTGTTAGAAATGGACAAATTTACAACATATGTATTATCACTGTAAAGAGTAGGACTTCAGACTATGTGCATCTCACCTTTTGTTTATAAGTAAGTACGTTAGATGCTTTGTGATATTTGGGGTTTTAAAAGCACTGATGTTGAGGATTCAGGTCTTCTGGGTAGTAGCAGTTACAGGCTCCTTCATCCCTGAAGATGATGATGATGGTATGATCCTTCAAGATGTGAGGAATCAGTAACCATGTACTGAGTGTAACAACCCATAAGTCCTTCATCTTAAGATTAGATCCTAGCCTGAAATGTGTGTGCAGTAAGAATGCATGGATTAGCTGAATGTGTTTAATGAAATAGTACCTTCATGCTTTCAGAGTCCACAGAGAGAAAGTGGGCAAGGTGGAGAGATGTCTGTAGCACCTGGGAACAGCACACTTAGTACTCCCAGAAACTGATCATACTGAGGTACGCTAGCCTGTTGCACTGTGATGGATTGGCAAGACATGAGCAAGTGTTGTGGACAAGTAATAATAAAACAATGGTGCAAAGTGAAAATAGTTCAGGTTCAAATGGTTGCATTTAATCCTATGTAAATTGGGACCCAAGAACTAAAACCTGGTGATATTACTATAGTGAATATGTCCCAGTTTGTGGTGGTGAAATGCAAGTGACCAAGACTTCAGTGCGGTGGCTCCATTGTACCCATGGTATTTGTGACAGTCATCAAAACTCCCCGGTAATTTCTGCTGTTGGCTTGTGATTGATTGAAATAGACCGTATTCAGCTAGACTTTGCAGTCCAGTGAAGAGGTTCTTGTTTTAATGTTGTGTTATTTTTGCACCAGCTGTTGTTCTGGTCTTAAACACTGCATGCAGTTCTATAGCTCTTGCAATGAGTCTTCCTAAATTCATTGTCTGTTTTGTAAACAATATTGAACTCTGATACTTTGTTTATTATGGAGGTGGTGTTTATTTTTAAGCATTTTCTTTATTCATTCAACTGCTATAGAACTGATGTGTGATTGTGAGTACCATATTGGCAGACATTGCATAATTTCTCAAGTCCAACCTTGCACACCCCCAACATTGTGCACTTTTCCCAACTGTGTTCAAAAAGTTGAATCCTCATGTCACTTCTGCTTGATTGAAAGTTGCCTTGTAAGTTACAGTAGAGTCTCAGTGCATGTGTTTCATTGGGACTGGTACGACCATCGCAAGTACTTGAATCCAGTTTCTGTGTAGCATGAACGGTTGGTTCCAAGAACTTATGAAATGCCAGCAATAAGAATTTAAAATAACCTTAACAAGAAAACAAAAAGCTTGAAAGTTTACTTTTAATAAAATAAAAATGCTTGTGGAAATCTAAAAACATTGAGTTATTGAAGGAGAATGTCAAGCAGTACAGCCTCCAAGCAATCAAGGCAGTGTTTGACTGAGCTGATAGTGATCTGCACAACAATAGGAGAGTGGGGGAAGCTGACTCACCATCCATGTGGTCTCATCCCAGTTTGTCAGAAGCAGTTACAAAATGTCCAAACTATTGTGTTAAAGTGGATGTTGATGACGGATGGTTGAAGTCTTGAACCTGGAGGCTGGAATGTCAAAACCCTGATGTGCACCGATTCTAATGCAATGACATGTAGGAAATAATACTGCATTAATGTTGTAAGGGAAAGTTGAGTGACATCTGCTGGGCTGGTGGCAGACAAGCCTGTTAGGAGGTGTAAAGAGCAACATGAAGAGTTTTTTAGTTGCTGTATAGGGCAAAGATTCTTTAGCTTCTATTGGAACAAACTATACTTTCGTAAGCTTACGGTTTCAGTTGCTTGTCTGAATACATTTTTAAGTTAGAATACTCAAACCTATGTGATATTTGAGGTTCTCAGAGTGGTGGGTGTCAAGACAGTGGTTATCTGGAATGTCACATGCTGCAGTTGGTACCCATCTACCACACCAGATGGCATCATGTCCCAGAAGAGTGTCTTTTTGAGTCTGTTGGTAACTACACCATGCAGTATAAGCTGGGTCAGTTTGTACAGTAGTTTAAGTGGCACTTCTTAGTTCTTTTTAATAAAGTTGGTGTTACACGTGCTCTTTTATTTCTATAAACTTGGTGTATTGTGTTCCTTTGCACAATGTCTAGGCACATTTGCATCCCTGTAGATCGCCTGTTGATATCATTCCATGTATTTGTTTGTCTGTCTGTAAAACACCAAGAAATGTTGAATGAATTTTCATGAAAATAGATAGTGGAAGGCTTATAACTAATATTCAGTTGGTATAGAGACTGAGATGTAAGCCGTATCATCCAGGGTTTGGCTTCCCACAGTGATGGGAGATTTTTATATGCTGAAAAATGCCCAGAATGGCTCTGGGGGTGACCCTAATAATGGGAACTGGGGATTCTTTCCCTGGCAGAGAAGTGGCCAGCCTGTGAAGTTGACTGGTCTCCTCCATATGGTGCGGAAGTAAAGAATGGGTGGAGCTGCACCTGCACTCATGCTTGTGTGTCTGCATGGCCTGAACAGGGAGAGCTGTGTGTTGATGTTCCATTGTTCTTAGTAACGGGTAACAGTGCAGATGGATTACACTTACACATTTCTGAACACACAGTAAGCTGAACTCACTAAATGTAACAAAACCAATGTGGTATGTATATATATCATCAAAACAGCTATATTTATTAGCAGTATAATAGGGTATCTACTACATTTGGCACAACTACATGTTTCGGCTGCTAATGCTGGCCATCTTCAGGTTGTACAGGGACTTATCGAGTAGCTATACAACTACTATACAACAGATACAACATATGTGGGGTGTTTTTTTAGATGTGGGGAAGGGGTTTGTGTGGGACCGCGATCTCATTTGTGCCAGTGGTGGGTGTGTGGTCTGGAACAGTATCATTAGTTTATTCATGCCTTATCTCTAGCTATGTCTAGAATGGGATTCATTATATTATATCCCTAGTTATATATGGTATCTGTGTGCTAAGTCTAGGATGTTATGTCTGTGTTGTGTCTTTTACTATTATCTTTTCATCTTGGAAATTGTGGTATGGTCTGTATCCCATTATATAGGTGCACTTGCCATTAATTGTTGTTTATCCCAATTATAGGTACAGTGTCATTAATTGTTGCTTATCATATTTCTCTGCTTATGTCACAAATAGAGATAAAGTACTAAAATTAACATGTATACTTTACTAGTGTCTCTAGTGAAGAACAATAGGACCACTGTGTTAAGTCTATCACTTGCAATACAAATATCAATACAGTTCTTAGAAATTCTACTACATCATATTGTTAATAAACTGTTGTTTTATACCAGCATTGTAGGCCATTCATATGGAATATGACTGTTGTGTGTGTTGTGTTTTTTCGTGGGCTGGTAGTTGTGTGGCTGAACGTAGCAATTCATTATGCGGAATGGGTGTAGTAGATACCCTATTGTACTACTAATAAATATAGTTGTGTCTTGATGATATATACACATGCTATGTTGGTTTTGTTATTCTAATAAAACAACAGGGATGGCGCACCTAAAAAAAAATTGTTCACTAAATGTGTATCAGAAACCAAATTACAACACATGCTACATCCAAGGACACTTTTAATTGAATCTTACAGTTCTTGAAGTAATTGAACACAAGGGAATGACTGCACAAATAGTCATGTTGTGCATATATTTCCTAACTTGTTTGTGGTGACAAAAGAAGTGCTGATTATGCAGTTGATATTCTATATTTAACATGGTGTTTCTGTCTGAAAGTGGGTTGAGTCACTACATGGAGTGGAGCCCTTGAGAAGCTGATAGTACCTCATCTGGTCAAGAAATTCACCCCATGTTATGGAACATGAAGGTTCATTATTGTAGTTACAACAGTATGTCACTTGTCCCATTCTGAGCTAGATTAATCCAATCCACACTCATCCTATTCCTTTATGATGAATTTTGTGATTATCCTCCTATCTAGGTATAGATCTTCCAGGTGTCTCCTTTTGTCAGTTTCCCTGCATAAACGGGCCGTGGCAGCGCAATGGTTAAAATACTCTGCTACAAATAAGGTCACTGGTTTGATTCTAGTTGGTGTCACTGGAATTTTTCATTGACATAATCCTTCCAATTGCACTATGGCCCTGGAGTCGACTCAGCCTCTAACAGAAATGAGTACCAGGAGCATTTCCTGGGGGTAAAGGCGGATGGTGCGTAAGGCTGACAACCTTGCCACCATCCTGTGCCGTTGTCATGAAATCTGGGAACCTTAACTTCTTGGAACCCTCTAGGCCACTCTCGGCGGCTTGTAATGGGACTGCTTTATCTTTACCCAGCATAAACCCTGTGTGCATTTCTGATCTCCCCCATAAGTGCATATGAAGGAATTCCTCAATAGAAAGCCAGCAGTTATTATGCACAAAGCAACTCCTGAATTTCAGCATGTCATGTTCTCAGAACTATTATGTTAGTCTGGTGTCAAATAAATATGGAAAACTGACACTGCTTGGTGACAATTTTGTTTCCCCTTCTGCAGGTGATTCAACTACCACAGTTTATTAGCCAATACACCTATGCCAGGAGTCTCCAACATATGGACTGTGGGCCACATGCAGTGCACCAGTTTACTCTATATGGCCCTGTCACTGACCTTATTGCAGTTATAAAAGTGGCCCAGGGCTCTGCTAAAATATTTAATTAATTTTAATGATGCTTTACCTCCTTAATGCTTGGACTGCCTAAGATTTCAAAATTACCAATTGGGCCCATGCACTCTGAGTCCAGTTACGTGGTCCACACCTCATGACAAAGCAACTGATGAGACAAGTAAAGAGAAATGCAGTGCAGAAGCAAACATACACAGAATACTGAATGCTGTTAATGCTGTTTCTGTTATAAAAGGCTGTGTGGAAGATGATAATCCAGGTCAACTGTGCAAGGGTTATTATTCTTAATATAATTTTTTAAAATCCTATTGGTTACTGCATGTATGCCAGGTTTAAGATAAGAAAATCCGCATTTTGCCCACTTAATTAATTTGTGTTCCTTATAATTCTCCAATAAACACCCATTTTTCCCAATAGAACAGTAACTGATTGGTCTTTCTATTGGAAACAGTGTTCTCTATGAGGTGTGAACCAGGAGCAACAGTCATTTGTACTTAACAGTGTCCTCACTTTTGCTGTAAGCATCTAAAATGTAGTTCAGTTTCGAGATTTCCTCTTTTGGGGTTTTATGTAGTGTAGGTTGGTAGTTCTGTAAAGACGTTTCGGGACAACATAGTAGGCCCAACGCGGGCCATGGACTCCTCACTCTTGAGGTTTCTAGATCACACACAACGACGCAACACAGTCGGTAGGACTCCTCTAGACGCGTAATCAGTGCGCCGCAGAGACCTCTACCTGACAACACACAACACTCACAACAGACGGACATCCATGCCCCCGGTGGGATTCGAACCCACAATCTCAGCAGGCGTGCGGCCGTATAGCTACGCCTTAGACCACGGGGCCACTGGGACCGGCGAATGGTATATATACATGAGTAAATAAACAGAATGAAATTGAATAAATAAATAAATGGGAACAAATAAATGTACTGAAGATAATAAAATGTCTAAAGAAATTAGTTAAATAAATAGAATGCTAACCTCTTCCTGACTGCACGTGTGATCCATGTAAAGTCTAAACGTCTACTATTACAGATCATATTGGAATATTACTGATATGTTGGTAGCACTTGATGGTTTTATTGAACTTTAACTACGCAGGATAGGTAAATTTTGTTTTGAAATGTTATAGTCAAGGGTTGCAACCCACTTGTTAGCGTGTGAAAATTATTCATACTTCGGTACCAGGGAACCCATTGCGGAACTAACCGAAATTTGGTATTAATGCAACCGACTAGTGGAGACATCTATCCTCACAGACAAATATTGCCTAGTGTAGTTATTTCCCTGTAGGCTGCAGTAATTGTAATGAACCAATCACAGGATGGTTTGATGAAATTTTGGCGCATTTTGTGTTTGTGAGGTATATTGGTGTAGTTAATCAGTTTGTGTATTTAACGTTATTTTTAACGCCGCTTTTAGATCATAGACACAAGGTAGGAGGTAGTGTACGTTACGATAGATGTATGAATATTACATCCAGTAGCATTTGTAACTGGAATGTGTGCTGTGTGATCCATGGGTAGAGGGGTGTTTTTAGTAATTTAGAAATTATGGAATGTGTGTGTTGACACTGGTTTGTACTGCATGATATATAGTGATCAATTAGAGCATCAGCTGCTATTATTCGTATATGAGTAGTTTCTTTACACTCGCCCTTTTATGTTCATAGCTTGGGGTAAGTGTAAAAAAAATGTTGTTACCTGTTTAGTTTTAGGCTCAATAAAGTTAATATATTACCTAAAGTACACCACAAGGATGGCGTGTAATTATTATGTTGGATGAGAAAAATATAGTTTCTGATATTTCTTTAAGGAAGAATAAGAAAATTCGGTTTATTTACCCTAGGCAGACGATGGTTGTGTTAGGGCGGTAATTCGTAAAATGTTTTCTAGTAGGGAGGGAATGGAAAGCGACGTGAATATTCGGAAGGCCAATAATCTGAACTTTCGTACATTTATTAATCAGTGGTACTTAAACGGTGGCCCTGCAAGACTGAATTTGCATGAGTGCTAAAACCACAGGACTAGAGTAGTAAGAGGTTGATCACACTATCTTCCCAAAGTTATTTAAAACACTGTCTAAGAAACTGGATTTTAGCTGGAGCTAACCTGGCCACTTGTGATATACTGGTGTGGTACAATACAGACTTTGTTCGGTAGTTACAGATTCACTGTGTCATACACTGGCTACTGATTAACACCCATCTGACCATGAACGTACAATGCATGAACACAGAATTGAAACAGTTACAACATGACATAACTTTAACAGAAAACAAGAAAATCACAGTAAGTTGTACTTGCACAATTAGTGATATCAACTACCTCACTCAACATTTAAGTGATGGCATGGAAGAACTGATAGTGAATGAACAGCTGTGAAGTGAGTGTAATAGAAGTGATAGTGAACAGGTGCACAGTGACTGTGTAATGTAAGTGACAGTTAACAACTACAAAGTAACTGTGTAATAGGAGTGGCAGGGATCACCTGCAAAGTGACTGTGTAATGTAAGTGACAGTGAACAGATACAAAGCAAATGTATAAAAGAAGTGAGAGTGAACAGCTGCAGTGCGACTGTGTTATTGAATTGACAGTTAACAGCTACAAACTGACTGTGTGATAGAAGTGACAGTGAACAGCTACAAAGTGACTTTGTGATAAAGTGACAGTTAAAAGCTACAAAATGACTGTGTAATAAAGTGACAGCTAACATCTACAAAGTAACTGTGTAATAGAAGTGACAGTGAACAGCTGGAAAGTGACTGTGTAATAAAGTGGGAGTTAACAGCTACAAAGTTAACTGTGTAGTAGAAGTGACAGTGAACAGCTGCAAAATAACTGTGTAGTAGAATGAACAGGTACAAAGTGACTGTGTAATAAAGTGACTGTTAAATGCTACAAAGTAACGGTGTAATAGAAGTGACAGTGAACACCTGCACATTGACTGTATAATATAAGGCCCATTCAACAGGTACAAAGTGACTGTGTGGTAGAAGTGACAGTGAATAGTTGAAAAGTGACTGTGTAGTAGAATTTACAGTGAACAACTGCAAAATGTTTTGACATTTAACAACAGAATAATCAAGCACCATATGAAAATATTTACCCATGTCACGATTTAAAACATTTTTAATTTGATATTTTGTTGTATGAAGCAAAACAATGCATTTGCAATTTACCTTTTCATAGAGATAGCAAAATAAGTTGCTGAATCACACAGCAAAACTGGCTGAGTGTTCTAGTGAATAAATAAAATGGAGCCGTATTAGGCTAAAGATAATGAAACAAAAACAGTAATTATCGGCGGATATAACGTTTGTTGTTGGCACAGATCATGGTGGTCTCATCAGTGTGTTTAGTACAGGAACAGAGGTTATTGCAGTCCCTTTTATGAAGTTTATTGGACCAAAAATTTTGGTGGATTTGAATGAAGGTTGCCAAAATCAGAGTGGCTGCTCTAGGCTAAATTTTGAACAAGCATTGTGAGACTTGGAACCTGGTGAACAATGTAACAGAAGAAGTTTTTACTATCTCTTATGGGAGTGATTCGATATGGAATTGCCTTGCATAGAAATGGTACTGGCTGGAAAACATCAAACCCATTTACTAATGCAATTGGAATTAACACTTTCCATGTGACAAGCAAGCTTTCTGAACAAGTTAACTACTGAAGGGTACAAGTCCCATGGACCCGTCAGCCATTTTCACAGTACCAGGTTACCCTTCCCTGACACCAAAAGTGTATAAATTTCATGTAATTATCCCCCCTGCCCATCCAAATAGCCAGCAGAATGTCATATGTGACTTTGTGTACAGTGCCAGGCAAGAAACTGTGGCCTTCTGCCAGTTTGTTTCACTTCTTGTGTAACTGAATATGAATCAACACATTGCTACTAGGGCAAACATCACAAAGAGTTAACAACGTGTAAATGTGTTAAACATTGACACACACAGGGACATAGTTGTGTCTGACAACTCACATCACTGCTTGACTTGGGTTGTTTCGCAGGACGGTAGGCAAAACATTGCTCACCACTGTTCCAGTTTGCTGTGATTCAGGATCCACGCATTCTGGTTAAGTGTATTGCAGTTAATATTTAAAGAAGGTGCTGAAAATCTTGTCCTTTCGGTCCCAGACACACATATCACATCTAACATTATTTATTATTCTTTATTCTTTTACAAGTTCAGTGAATTGACAGGAAGTTAGTAGTGACAAGTATTAGATGAAATAATGTCCCTGTATAATGAAATGTATAGACATGTGATGGCGCAGTTGTTTGAGGCGCTCTGCACCGCAAGCTGCAAGATTGTGGGTTTGATTCCTGATGGTGTCACCAGAATTTTCCATTGGCTTAACCTTTAGATGCGTAACGTCAACTATAGTTGACGTACTGCACCGCTAACATCCAAAGTTGCATTTTATATATTTATTCAACTAATATAGGTACCGAATATTTTAAACACGGTTTATACTCTCCGTTTTTTTCTCTTCAAAATGCAGTTTGTTTCATAATTCTAACATATTTGGTTCCTGTATTATTCACATTTTGTATACAGGGTGTGCTAAAATTAAAAAAATGATTCCGGCGCCAAAAGGTTAATCTTTATGGCCACACTATGGCCCTGGGATTGACTCAACCTCTAACAGAAATGAGTAGCAGGAATATTTCCTGGGGGGTAAAGGTGGCTGGTGCATAGGGCTGACAACCTTACCACCTTCATGTGCCAACTGTTTTGAAATCTAGAAGCCATAACCTCCTGGAACCCTCAGGGCCTTTCTAGGCCTGTACAGGGTTTGCTTGCCTCATATGAAGTATATGGTGGGCCAAGGCTCAACAATGGGCTGTAGTGCCATAGGTTGGATGGATGGATAATGAAATACAAAACAGTAAACAAATTCATTATAACAAGTTAATTCCATGGGGCAGAGTCCTTCTTGGAAAGTAATGGTTCCTCACTTAGTCAAGAAATTCCCTGTACTGTATGAAATCTAGAAGTTGATTAAAAAGTACAATAAATTGAATTGAAACAAATCCACTCCCCACCCTACAGTAAACTCCCCAGTAAAGGAAATTCCTTTCATTATACACACATGCACTGGGAAAGTCTCTGAGGATATTTAATGTATTCTTTAATGAAACAATGGTAGTCTTAATTAGTGGTGCACAAATCCCAGGCACTAATCCACTTTGGCACCTCTAATATGAACATGTTTCATGTCACTATTCTGGCACCGAGATTTTCAGGTGGCTCCTCACTTTTTTGGAATTTTGTGCACCCTAGGTTGTACAACATATTTTGGCTGTGTGTTTCAATGATGTGTTATGATGCTTGTACAATGCTGTCAGCTAATGAGTAGTGACACTCAGTTCTGTGCATGGCATTCGGTAATGGACTGCTCGCTGCTGGTTGGGTTACGTAAGGAATGGCTTGTTGGTATTCCTGTTACATCTTGTCCTCACTGTGATGTAGGCCACACTGTTAGTACCTTTGTAATTTACTGTCATCAAAGCACAATACACTGTAAAAAGGTAAAGCAGTCCCATTACAGGCCTGAACAGGCCCAGAGGGTTCCAGGAAGTTAAGGCTCTCAGATCTCATGACAGCGGCACAGGATGGTGGTATGTTGTCAGCCTTACGCACCGGCCGCCTTTACCCCCAGGAAATACTCCTGGTACTCATTTCCATTAGAGGCTGAGTCGACCCCAGGGTCATAGTACGATCGGAAGGATTTTATGTCAATGAAAAATCCACTGACATCGGCTGGGATCGAACCAGTGACCTTCCGATTTGTAGCGCAGCACCTTAACCACTGTGCTACCACGGTCACAATACACTGTGGTACTTTAAAAATGCACATTGTTAACAACATTTGTGTTGGTTGACCCAGATTTCTCACTTACAATGGATATATTTAATTACGGTAGGATTTTTCATTCTTATATTGACATGTAAAGCCAAGACATTGTGATATTCATTCTTTTGGGTATTGACACCACGTACATGGCATAAACATGGCCAAACAAGCCATCGTGTTATTCTGCACTTAAGGTGAGAGTGGCACCTGTCTACCAGTTTCATGGCATCACATAACCTCTCTTAGTGTGAGTGCATCAATACAGCTTCCTGCCAAACTGCACACAAACTGTAAAGCAGAGTGAGCATCTAGCAGTCAACATGGTAGCCACTGTAGTGACTCTGCCTAAGATTTCGCAGCAGTAACTGTCACTGAGTCACTGCCAGCGCAGTTGGACTCAGAACTCCTCACAGCAGTCATGGTACTCCAAACCCATCCAAGCATTTCCCAGTGGCAGGTCTTATGATACCCATTTGCATATGAGTACCAGTCACTGATTTGTGATGGTGTGACATAGGCTGCTGTCAGCAGGACAAGAGCTAGCTTCTGATGCCATTGTTAAGGAAGGCAAATGGCTGGCACCACTCATGATAGCAGGCCATGCTTTGCGTGATGTGCAAACTGTGCCACATTAGCACGGGCCTGTTGCACGAAGTGACTGGTCTGACAATTGACAAGTTGACTGGTGAGGGAGTGACATTTCACAAGTAGCATCCAATCCTGTTTTAAGAAATCTTTTGCTAGACTTGTCATCACTGTCCTTCTTAGCAATTAGTTGGACAAGTTGGGTAGTGGAAGCAAGGACAGGTAAAATGGCGACTGCAAGAACCTCACTGTTCTGCAGGAGATAAAACAGGAGAAACATGTTCTTTTTGGGTCATTTTTGAAAGATCTCACAAAACAAAAGAAATGTGAGAAGTTAAAGAATTGACTGCGCTTGCCAAATCACTAGGACTGGCAGTGGCAGTAGTTTTGCGACACTTGCTGGTCAGACTGGTGAAACAGGACATGGGTGAGTGAGAAATGTAATGTTTGGGTAGCTGTAAACCACGTCCTGTATATTTAGGTGGTGGGTTTTAGGAAACCAGTGGTGCAGCCCGCTGCCCACCAACATCAGTTCACTCAGTTTCATAATTTGTTAACAGTCTGTTTATGCTGCTCACTGTTACAAGATGTCAGACTGTATGGGCCTCATTTCATTTCTAGAATATTCTGGATTGTTCCTTTCACACTTTATAATTGCTCTTTTAACTAAATATTTGCTTATCTTTTTCTTCCCTCATTTTTTAGTTCATACAATATGTTTATAATTATGCTTCAGAACTGGCACAGTGGTTACTATTCATCATCACAGATCCTTGTAAATGCAGAAGACTGGTGTAATATACCATCATAGCTGCGTGTGCAGAACTTAGTTAACTATTATATTTCGGGCCAAAAGAGGCAATGCAGAAACGACAGGAACAGGTGGAGTTAAGAAGGCGCAGGACTATGAAATAGACCTCCTCATCCTGGATATTCTGGGAAAGGATAATCCTTCTTTAGAAGGTCTGGATGGTGATGACTGTTTTCAGGCTTATGAGACAGTTGCAGATAAGCAACAGGCAAAGTTACCTACATTGGAATTGCCGGTTGATATACCCTCACCATCTTCTGTCAGAGATGACAACACTGGCCTCAGACTCAATGTGCATGTCACGCACTGCATGATATTGCCCTCCTGTACCTAGCCAATGCAGTGCCATTTGTAGCAACTGCTACTCACTTACAGTGTGACCTCAATTGATTTGCCAGTGCAAAAGAAAGTGTCCAACCATGCTGAAAAGTTTCTGTCGGCTTCACTGAAGTTAGATGGAACCTGTCAGTATGTTCTTAACTCCCTTCTGTCTCACTCTAATTCACTCTGATTCCATGAATTCTGTGTCCCTGAATCACCACAAGTTCATTCTTGTATTCCTAATCACTGGAACACATAATGACTTGATTTTAACCTAAACACAGTGTCTTTCATTGTCCTTCTGTATCACACATTCATCTAAACCTGACTAGGCTGACCTCACTTGCTACCTCAGTCAAAAGATGCTGTACAGTTACAAGTGACTGTAACAGGAAAATGTCTTTGTGAGATGAGCACTCATCAAACGGCTCAGATCTGCCTGTTACTTTGTTGCAGTATAGTAGTCACTTATCACTTGTTGTTCTGTGCAACGGACTCCAGTCATTATTGTCAGTATGACAGTATTTTCACCTGTAATGACAGGAATTGTCGCTTCGTGAAATGGACTACAGATGGCACACACTTGTGGTGGTCATCAAGAGATGGCTGACATCTGTGTACTGTAACTGGCAAGGGGCCAACAGGTTCCTTGGTTGGGTTACAGCCTGCCATGCCAGCAGCCCACAGACAGTCCACAAGAAGAAATCTGAATCCAGAGGACATGTACATTGTGTTATCATGCAGGTTATGACAAGAATCCTCCAGCTTAGACACCTAACCTAACCTAACCCTTGCCTCATATAGCCTCCAAGTATTGCTGGTGTACATACCATGTGTGTTGTAGCAATAAAGGTGAGGTGTTAGTAAGGGTTTCCTGATGACACACCAGCTCTTGTGCCATTGACAGCGCTGTCCAACTGCAGATGCACAAGACTCAGCCAAATGGTGTAAAGGGCAGAGAGTTTGGAACCAGTTTGCATGTAATGTGTGAAATGTGTTGTGTTCATAGAATGACTCCTTGTCCTAATGTTATGGTGTTGTGTTCAGCTGCCCAGCTGCCGGGGTGAGTGTTGGATGCTGGTGATTTGGTGTTGCCCAGACCCACGAGGGATCCCTGTGTCGTGTGGAGCCATGTCAGGTGTAGATGAGATGTGGTGACAGCACGTAGTGATGTGACGTGTCATGCTGGTGGAACTATGGGATCCAGTGGTTATCCTGTTGTACAGGTAGGATGGTTAGAATTGTGTCAATGAGAGCGCCCACAAACTCTTTATTGTATGCTTAAATCTTCGTGTTTTGTGAGCCATGTGGTTCAGATTTTTGGCATCACTGTAGATTATGAAGGCCTGTGTCTAAATTGTGTAAGTCGTGAGTGAATGCAGCATCCATTTTGAACTGGAAGAGCTCCAGATGAATGTTAACTTACATTAACTGTACTGGGTACTTGATGTATACACATTTTAAATGAAACAAGTTTGTTTGGTTTCTAAACTCAGTCAAAATATTATCCAATATTTATGTGCCAGTGTATTACACATAATTTGCATATGCACACATTCTGTTTATAAGATCATAGTGCAGTACTCTGGCTTCACAACTGGGAGGTCCCAGGTCCTTTCACGTTCTGTGCCTCTCATACCTGACCCTTAGCGGTCAATTGCTGTTGGTAAATAACGTATGATGTCATATCCTGGTTGCAGTTCACATGTTGTGTGTAAACAGGGGATTAAAATAATAATTCTAGTGATAAACAAAAAGCAAAAGGGATATGATGCGCTTGGCTGTGCTTTGTGAAAATCAAAAGCATTTCCAATGTCACCTTCCAATCAGTGTTGTTGCAGCATGACAAGAACTTGAAATGATGCCCTAGAAATCTGTGGCATCTTTAAATATTTCTGACATTGTCCACTGTCTGAGGTACATTAACATATACATAAAGTTTCTGGGCTCGGTTCATCTGCTGCTGTCTTCAGGATACTGGCTGCCATTAGCCGTTAGTGACTACTGACACATTCTTAGTGCTTGCTTGTATTTTAATGTGATCCATAGTGATTAGCGTCAGAATTGACTCCTGCATTTAAGAAGTCCCAGCTGTCATCGCTGATCCTTACACAGAGCGATTATGGAAGGTGTGTACACTTTTAAAAATTGGTTCTAACAGTGGTAAGCTATGTATGTGAATGAAGTTCACAGGGCACCAACAAGACCTGTGGTGTTTGCACACCAAAACAGCAGTCATTCTCACCCTGTCATTAGACATCTGCATGCATACATATTCAGTGGACATGGGGATTCTGTTGAGAAATAACGATACTTTGGTGGAATATACTGGAAGAGCTACATATAGTGCTGTAATGACTTGACCTAGGGAACCTTACGTATTGAGCGTCTGTCATGTTACTGGGATGTAAGGAAACACCTGAAGAACAGTGAGCCGAACATGATTTTTGGTTGCAGGCACCTTTATTTTAATGTTTTCAGTATGCAAAGACTAAGATACCAGTTTTATTGTTTATGAAGCCATGTATACAGGTGTGTAGGTATGCAACTACATACCAACTAACCACATGCCCCTCATGCCATACGAAGCGCTGCCATAATCATATGTCACTGCTGCCTCTCTCTTAACTAATTTCTCTATTCTTGCATGAACCCACATGCTAATTTTACCCTTGAGAGTGCCGCCATGTGGTTGTGCTGTGTTGCATTACATGGTCGATGCTCAACTGTTTCTTCAGCGTCAGTCCATGCCTCACAGAGAACACATTCTGAATTATTACAAGTTAGGATACATCGGCAGAGCGTAAAAATTCTGGTGCTTGTGCTCTGTTATTATCTGAAAAATTTTCTGTGTATTTTAGCATCAGGTGTAGATGTTGGATTGTAGTGTTAAGACCATCAAGGGAATCATAAGTCAGAGAGGATCGGGCTGTCTCCAGTATGAAGAGCGATTACCTGAATGTAGTAGCGTTCATGTAAAGTGTCTGATTTTAACAACACTGTAATTTTCTTCCCAGATTTTACTAGAAATCCGCAATATAAAGTTTCATGAAAGTCTGTCCAGGGGGAGCCAAGTTCAGACCTTTGACAGTCAAGCAATCCATGAAGACTGCTTGACTGTCGAAGATGGGGACCTGTAGACCGTGCCGAAACGTCGGTAAGTAAGCAACTACGACCTACGCTGCGTAACATCCCAGAAGAGCGAAAGCCTCAGCTACACCGCGACGGAATCTTATCTCGTGAGCCGAGCTGTTCCATGCGCATGGATGGACGGACGGACAGACATGACGAAGCTGATAATCACTTTTTGGAATTGTTTTGTTAACGCGCCTAGAAAATTTCTGCGCCAAAAGCGCGTACGTCACCGAGAACACAACCAGGTAACGGTGGTTGTCATGACAACCAGAGTGACCACTCATACGAAGGGTAGATGTCACTGCAAACGGTGTCATATGCGGGAATCTGAGAATCTCATTATTACTGCATGGTTATTAAATTTTCGAAATGTTAGTCTGATAACTGTGAAGCATTTTGTTGGTACCTGTGCTGATGTTGATGCGGTTCTGAAAGCACAGCGAAACACCGTAGAACCCAGCACGTTATACTGACGCTAATTAAAAACCCGACAGAGGAACGTAAGTTCAATTGGCAGCATGGGAACGTTCGTCGGGTGTTTGCTTGGTCTCCGAAATTTGTGAACGTTAAAGCGAATTGCGTTGTTTGCGACACGTTAAACGGGGCGGTGTTGTGCAGGATGCAGAAGTGCAGGGCGCTACATGAACCCGACGACTGGTGACGTCACGCATGTCTGGCATTGAGAAGCTGGGTGGGACTGACAGGAATTATGTAAAAGTAGCGGCTGGAGGACGCTGGTGTAGAAATAGACGAGTGACGCGCTGCCGCCCGCTGCACCATACAGCGCTGCTTGAAATGCCTGCCTGCCTGCCTGCAGTCTGCATATCTGGATCTGGTGTAGGCGTTGGTACGCAGTACGGCGGCTTGCTGCGTGTCTGCAGCTCCCGCTGTCAGTTCTCCAAGATTTTAAATTCCTGTGCAGGTGTCCTCGCAAGTTGTGACAGCTTACACGCTACGAAATGGCTTAGTGACGGACTTGCGTCCTATCACGTCGGTTTGTCCGTGTCTGAGCAATTATTGATTGAGTGCGTACCGCGCAGAAAACACCACCTGTCTCGATTGTAAAGACCAGTCGTGGTGTACGTATGTCTCGGTGCAAAGTGTCCGTCCGTTGCGCTTGTCCGGTTTTAACCGAACGTCAACTTCCTCGACAGACTTTAGTAAAAATATTCTAAATACTAAATTTTATCAAAATCCGCCCAGCGGGAGCCGAGTTGTTCCGTGAGAACGGACGGACGGACGGTGAAGCTAATAGTCGCTTGTTGCCTCCCTGTTCTGTGTGTCAGTTGAGCGCCATACTGCGACGTAATGCAGGTCAGCATACAGCACTTCCGTGACGTTGGTCTGGCAGTCAGCAGTGTTGTGAACCGCGCGCTGCAGTGCAGTCACATGACTGACACAGGAAGGCGCACGGCCGCAGATACTTCGTTCCTAGGCTCGGCCCTTGATAAGGGTGAGTGGTCAGCTTCACGTGCCGGCCGCCATACCATCGGGGAAAGGACCCCAAGCTTTTATTAAATACGCTGGTTCGGCCCCGGAGACAAGGGGGTGTTCGGAGAGACGCTGTATCGTTCGTTGGTGTGCTACGTGAATTGCAGCGGACCCTTGTGGTTCCTGCTGCCGTGTGTTCTGGTCAGTAACACCCAACGACATGACATCTGTAACTTGCAAACTGTAAGGTAGAGGAGCATTCGGAAGGAATAGGGCGAAGGGCGGGAGTGGAGGTTCGGCGTAGTGACCGTTCGTGTACATTAATGTCTGGAGTAGCTGAGATACTGTCAGCTTCTCTGGAAGTGCTTTTCTTCGTGGAGCTAGTTACTGTATCGAAATGGCAGAGAAGAGGTCAGAGCGTGGCGTTAGCCTGTACGGTATGTTTGGAGAACAGAACATGACAAGACAGCGATCGACTGCTTGTGCACTGGAAACCTACTTATGTTAAAGCTGGGGGTGACGCTGGAGGTATGGGGAAACGGTGGAGCTTGGGCGTAGGGGTGATGTTGGGAGTTAAGGCGGGGCCCAACCTTAGGTTAAAGCTGGGGGACGGGCAAGGGAAAGTGTCTATGGGGGCCCCAACTTTAGGTTAAGCACTTAATGACATAATTGAGGTCAAGGTCAAGACTGGACCCAACCTACGGCCTTCTACTAACGAGGCTTACGAAAATGGTTGAATTCAGGAAGAAGTCAGTTGTTTGAAACTTACTGATGGGCAGACAGACAGACAGGCAGGCCAGTGACTGGATCGCCTCAGTCAGTACCTTTAAGTTCTGATGGAAATGAATCGTCGTTTTTGTTTCGTTTATTTACCAGCTTGTCTCTTTGAAACTTCAACTGCAAAATTTGACAGTTTCCGCTTATCGCAATGATTTCGGTTGCTCCGCTGCTGTACGTCATGTGCAGTGAAGGATTTGAGTGGCCATTGCTTGCAAGATAGCGTGATGGAACAGCCGCCGGTGCTACTGCCTACAGATAACTTATCGGCAAAGTTGGATGGTACCTTACCGTTCGAAGCGTCGTTACCCCTGGACTGCTTCGTAACGACAAATAGTTCTGCGATCGCCATCACTTGGCGTGCCTATAAGCGTGACTTCCTGCGTCGGGACGGACGGTTTAACGACGCTCTCATTATCTGAGGTGTTGCCTGATTGAAAAGTCTGAGGAAATCCACGAATAACAGGAGAGCCGGTGTTCCGGACGATACTGGAGGAGAGCACCTCTCGCATATAAGTGAGAAGCGGTCGTATATCTTCTTCAAAAGCTAATAGTTGCTCAGCCGATCAATAGGTACTGTGACTGTGGAACTCAACGGTCCATTACTATTCATAACAGCCCGCCTAATCAACTGCATGCAGTCAGCACATTCCGTATCTTTAAAGTCCTTTTTAATATTATCCCCCTATAAACCAAAGTCTCGTAAGTGGTTGAGTCAGGTTTTTCGAGCACAATTTTCTGTGCGTTTGTTATTCCACTCGTACTACAAGCCATTCTCATTTCTTCATCCGCACCGTTACATTTTCCGTCCAGCAGTGCTGTTCTCCGTCCGACAACTATCGAGTGTCGCCACTGCCGGCTGGCTACGTTAGTGCCGTGGAAGTCAGATGCATGACGACCCTATATTAGGGGCTGTCCGTATTTTAAGACTTCCATCCACTGCAATGAAGGAAGTAACTACACGTAAAACCTTGATAGGTAAATGTTGTGCAGTTCTACCATTGGCATGGCAGTGGGAAAATAGTATTAGCCCTTCAAAGCCCAGTGGTCACTATATGTACCGCCAGTGGTCACTATATGTACCGCACAGTGGTCACTATATGTACCGCACAGTGGTCACTATATGTACAGCCAGTTTAACATTTACAATTCCACGTTCTGTCCACACAGTGTATTTATGTGTTTTGTATGGATCTAAGAACAAACAGCCATTATTTCCCTATACAACATTAACTGACTGGTTTGTATAACTGAGACGGAGTGTATTTACTGCGCGGTACGGACTGAATGTTTATATATGGTTCGGGTGATCTTAGTCTTAAGAGTCACATTACTTTTCCACTGCTTCTGTATGAGAGATCAAAATTGTGGGGCCATTTTTTTTTCAAGCCACCACTTTTTTCCATTGTGACGTCTCGTTTTACACGCTACTCTCAGAAGGACGAGCGGGGGAAGTCTGAGAACCTTGTGATGCTGTGTCTCTGCCAAGCTGACTGTGTGTTGTCCCTTCTGCTGTATCAACCCCCCTCCCCCACTTTAAGACGGTTCTGCAACAACAGCAAGTGCATTCTGTACTTACCGACAACAACAACGACAGCAACAACATTACCTCCTGTTTGTTGTTCAATTAGTGAAACGAAAGCTGATCCAGTCGTGCATTTCAAGTAGCAGCAGCAGCAATTCAGATGCTGTGTGTTTGCTAGCTGCAGCAGTTACTGTCTGCCGTCATCCTGATTATTCTCAGCGTCCATATCGATTGTTGTCCCAAGCAGCACTAAGCACAGACATAGGTTTGTCGTGTTTGTGTGAACGGAACTGTCATATGTTCAGAACAAATGGCTGTGTTGAAAGAATTCATATAAATTTCAACATGCAATGTACCCTGTAAAGGCGCAGTGGTGAGTGTCTGTCTGTCTGTGTGGCCCGGCAGTTCGGTTTTAAATATTGCAGTAGGAATGTGAGGGATGCTTCGGAGGGTTGGAGTCGTGCTGTTGCTGCTGCTAGCCACCTAGATACAAACGTCTTGAAGCTGTCCGGGTTTGTACTGGTGCTTTAATTGTACAGTGGAGACAAGCAGAGGAAATTATGAAAGACAGTGGGCCGAGTAGCAAGGAGATAAAGCGAACTGCTTAATTAGGCACCGCGCCATAAGGGCATACTCGACATGGAGGTAGAACTCCACATATTCTTAACGGCGGTGGGTCCCTGTGCTGCATATCGCCCGCGTCTCATTCCTCTTCATAACATCATCGTCTTTAAATCAATACACCAGTCAGCTGTCAGCAACCAGAACTGTCAGCACGGTGCTGCCGTAGGTTATCTTGCACGCATTCTGGCGTGTCCCTACTTACTTCCTTCAGCAGTCGGCAGTTGGTACGGTGTCGCTGAATTGTCGGCCGGTCAGCGTATTGATCGGCCTTGTAAAGCAACGCAGGTTGCGTCTGGGCTGTGTGCAGGGGTGAAAGTACAGAAAGTGAAAATGTTGTTGCAATTTCAGTTTTCATTGGCAGTGTCTGTACATGTTCGTGGTGCTGTGTGTGAGAGAGAGTGAATGGCACTGACTGTACTGCACTTCTGACAGTTTTAATACAAATATAGGCTATCTCGACTGAACCGACCGACTGCTGTGTGTATGTCGCCCGCCGGTCACTGCATGTAACGTTGTGCATTGCCGTTCGGTCGGCCGGCCGGCCGCCACTCCACAGCGCCACAACACGAATAATGACCTGTTTCAAGGTTAGGATCTGAGCTAAGAGAAATTTGGTTGGTGCATCAGTATATGCATGGTGCATTGTGAGGTCACTTGGTGCCTGCAGCCGGGTTGCTGTCCGCTGCACGGTTCGTTCTGCCGGGCCGTTACGAGCGTCGTCTGGGGGAGCAGGAGGTTCCGCGATCGATGCCAGACGGCGGGGCCAGAAGCCTGTGACGTGACGTAACTAATCTTGTGAGCGAGGTGTCTGCTGGGGTCTGCTGCCTTTGTATCCAAACTCCCACCGCCACCAAGTCTGTCATTTCTTAAGAATTGTATTTACAACCGTCCGTGTTTTGTGCTTAAAGGGCATAGCGTGTAGCGGCAGCACTGCGGCTCTGGTGCGTTTGATTTGGTATCGAATTATTTGTTGTGTGAACTGAACCGGTGCGTCAGAACTTGCGAACTGGGGATTTCTCTTTCTGTTTAAAGCTGCGCTGTTAGGATCCGTGCGCATTTGCGGATAAGAAATAAATACATGACCGAAGTGCACCTGTAGGCACGTGAATAAGTAGATAATCAGATAACATGAATCGACTCGATAGGAGGGATAGGGTACGATTGGATGATCCAGGTATTCCGTCTCGTAAGGCCGCAGTCTTGAATCCCCCTGATGGCGCACATTCCGATATCTGCTCTCAACTGTCAATTACCTCCGTGCTAGCCGCCTGCAATTGCCTGACTTGTCGCAGGGTTTCGCTGCTTCACAATTTGGTAGTTCGCGCCTCTTCGTGGAACCCCAGTGTTCACAAAAGCCAAACAGTTTACCATATCGTGAGCCAGTTTAATCTAGTCCATTTTTATATTACTCTCATTACATTTCACTACTGTTCACCCCTTCACTTGTTCCAACCAACACTGTGCACGTTCGCACGTACGTTCTGCGCGTGCTGCATGTCACTGAGTGTTTAACGTACTGGCATTGGGCGATAGGGCGAGCCCTGTGAAACTCGTGTCTTTAGGGCATTACAAGCCACATTTACCGATTTCGCATGCAAAACGCACGCAATTGATGAAAAATCGTCAAGCAGCCAAGTTTTAGGGTTTGAGTCAGTGGCGTGTTATTGAGGCAAGTTATAGTCTCGATGTTCGCTATCTCCACCTTTCGTGACTGGTGGCGACAAATCATGCGATCACGTGATCGGCCAGTCGGCTTCCACCACTGTCCTGCTATTCTGCAGATCACTCGCAGCTCAGGGTGATTGCTGTCATGCCGTGTGCAGTCAGACTGTCCGTACACCATCCGATGTACGTTGTGCTTACAAAATTGTATTAAAATTGAAGTGTCCTGCTTTTTATGTTGTTTGAGGTTACTCAGTATTTTTATTGCTGGTAGTCCGTGAGTTCTTGGAACCAAATGGGCGTTTTGCAATGAAATTGAATTCCGATGTTCATGACAGTTGTATCGGCCCCAACTGATCATGAATGCCCCCATTTCTGAAAACAGTTCTGAAGCTAGCTGTGCTCTCCCAGTTTACACACACGACCCCTTTTGTGTCGCGTGAGCATGCAGGAGGCACTTTGAGGAATTAAGGCTTCAGTTTGGTAGGTGGACACTCGATGTTTTGGGAGAAACATGCTTCTCCGTTTGCAGTGTAGAGGAATTTGCTTGCACGAAATTGCACGGCAGTGACGTCACAGAAGGCTGTGCCGGAACGTCTGTGTAACGATGCACAAAGCGGCCTTGCGTTGCCAGGGATAGTCCCTGGCAGTGAAATCGGCCTGAACGTGAGGCTTCCTCATATTCTTGGAACAAACTGTTGTTACTGCCGGACTGATACGGGCCGTTACTGACGTAAAGTGCACCCGCATGTGCCACGTCTGATACTGCCTGGAAAGGACCAGGTGTCTGGAATTTCATGTTCAGAACTACAGGTTGTTCTCAAATATTTTATTTGTGCCTACACGAGTCGAGCCTATGACTGTAACTTTACATGCAAACACGATGTAACTTTGCTATTTTTCTGAAAAGAATCGCTTTATATTAATATGCTCGAAGTACAGATCGACCGATTGCGAATTATTTATAAATATGTTTAAAAGCTGTTTGTTGTGACCATCGGTTCAGGAGATAATAAGGGAACTGGAAAGCATCGTGTGACGGCCTTCTGCTGTACAGGCTCTGTCTGACCTTGTGCTGTACAGTCATGTCTGACCTTGTGCTGTACAGGCACTGTCTTGCCTTGTGCTGTATAGTCATGCCTGACCTTGTGTTGTACAGGCATTGTCTGACCTTGTGCTGTACAGTCATGTCTGACCTTGTGCTGTACAGGCACTGTTTTGCCTTGTGCTGTACAGTCATGCCTGACCTTGTGTTGTACATGCACTGTCTGACCTTGTGCTTTACAATCATGTCTGACCTTGTGCTGTACAGGCACTGTCTGGCATTGTGCTGTACAGGCACTTGTCTTGCCTTGTGCTGTACAGTCACTGTCTTACCTTATGCTGTACAAGGCACTGACTGTCCTTGTGCTGTAGTCATGTCTGACCTTGTGTTGTACAGGCACTGTCTGTCCTTGTGCTGTAGAGTCATGTCTGACCTTGTGTTGCACAGGCACTGTCTGACCTTGTGCTGTACAGTCATGTCTGACCTTGTGCTGTACAGGCACTGTCTGACCTTGTGCTGTACAGGCACTGTCTGGCCTTGTGCTGTACAGGCATTGTCTGCCCTTGTGCTGTACAGTCATGTCTGACCTTGTGTTGTACAGGCATTGTCTGCCCTTGTGCTGTACAGTCATGTCTGACCTTGTGTTGTACAGGCACTGTCTGACCTTGTGCTGTACAGTCATGTCTGACCTTGTGTTGTACAGGCACTGTCTGAACTTGTGCTGTACAATTATGCCTGACCTTGTGTTGTACAGGCAATGTTTGACCTTGTGCTGTCGAGTCATGTCTGACCTTGTGCTTTACAGGCACTGTCTTGCCTTGTGCTGTATAGTCATGCCTGACCTTGTGTTGTACAGGCACTGTCTTACCTTGTGCTGTACAAGGCACTGTCTGTCCTTGTGCTGTACAGTCATGTCTGACCTTGTGTTGTACAGGCACTGTCTGTCCTTGTGCTGTACAGGCACCCTCTTGCCTTGTGATGTATAGTCATGCCTGACCTTGTGCTGTACAGGCACTGTCTGTCCTTGTGCTGTACAGTCATGTCTGTCCTTGTGTTGTACAGGCAATGTCTGACCTTGTGCTTTACAGTCATGTCTGACCTTGTGCTGTACAGGCACTGTCTTGCCTTGTGCTGTATAGTCATGCCTGACCTTGTGTTGTACAGGCACTGTCTGTCCTTGTGCTGTACAGTCATGCCTGACCTTGTGTTGTACAGGCACTGTCTGACCATGTGCTGTACATTCATGTCTAACCTTGTGCTGTACAGGCACTGTCTGACCTTGTGCTGTACAGGCACTGTCTTGCCTTGTGCTGTACAGTCACTGTCATACCTTGTGCTGTACAAGGCACTGTCTGTCCTTGTGCTGTACAGTCATGACTGATCTTGTGTTGTACAGGCATTGTCTGTGCTTGTGCTGTAGAGTCATGTCTGAACTTGTGTTGTACAGGCACTTCTGACCTTGTGCTGTACAGTCACTGTCTGTCCTTGTGCTGTACAGTTATATCTGACCTTGTGTTGTACAGGCACTGTCTTGCCTTGTGCTGTACAAGGCACCGTCTGTACTTGTGCCGTACAGTCATGACTGACCTTGTGTTGTACAGGCATTGTCTGTCCTTGTGCTGTAGAATCATGTCTGAACTTGTGTTGTACAGGCACTTCTGACCTGGTGCTGTACAGTCACTGTCTGTCCTTGTGTTGTACAGGCACTGTCTGGCCTTGTGCTGTACAGGCACCGTCTGCCCTTGTGCTGTACAGTCATGTCTGACCTTGTGCTGTACAGGCACTGTCTGGCCTGGTGCTGTACAGACACTGTCTGGCCTTATGCTATACAGGCAGTATGACCTTGTGCTGTACAGGCACTGTCTGGCCTTGTGCTGTACAGGCATATCTGACCTTGTGCTGTACAGGCACTGTCTGGCCTTGTGTTGTACAGGCATATCTGACCTTGTGCTGTACAGGCACTGTCTGGCCTTGTGCTGCAAGAGCACTGTCTGGCCTGGTGCTGTGCAGACACTGTCTGGCCTTATGCTGCACAGACAGTATGACTTTGTGCTGTACAGGCACTGTCTTGCCTTGTGCTGTACGGGCACTGTCTGCCCTAGTGATGTACAGTCATGTCTGACCGTGTGCTGTACAGGCACTATCTGGCATTGTGCTGTACAGGCACTGTCTGGCCTTGTGCTGTACGGGCAATGTCTGCCCTAGTGATATACAGTCATGTCTGACCGTGTGCTGTACATTCACTGTCTGGTCTGGTGCTGTAGAGACACTGTCTGGCCTTATGCTGCACAGGCAGTGTGACCTTGTGCTGTACAGGCACTGTCTTGCCTTGTGCTGTACGGGCACTGTCTGCCCTAGTGATGTACAGGCACTGTCTGGCCTTATGCTGTACAGGCGTTTCTGACCTTGTGCTGTAGAGTCACTGTTTGGCCTTGTGTTTTACAGGCATATCTGACCTTGTGCTGTACAGGCTCTGTCTGGCCTTGTGCTGTACAGGCACTGGCCTTGAAGAGACGAATATTACCCGAATTGTATGTAAACATCCAGCTCGTGCCGCGCAGTAAAAACCTACCCTTTGATGCTGTATAGGGAAATAATCGCTATTTGTTCTCAGATCCACACAAAACACAAACACTGTGTGGGCAGAACGTAAAGTTTGTGAGTGTTAAACGGACGGTACGTACAGTAACCACTGGGCTTTAAACGGTAAAGTCTTTTGTGTTGGACTGTCCATCGTCATCCGCCACGCCTCAGATATTAGCCCTTCTCTAGAGCTACACGCTTGCTTGGCTTCCATTTTTTGATCACCCGAAGAAGGAAATACAAAGTGATATCCGGGACGTTGTGATGTGTGTGTAGAAGAAAGCGAGGACAGTGGACCAAGTCGCACGGAGTATTTGCTAACTGCGGTATTTGGGCTACACTGCGGCACTCTAGCTGACTGTGGTACAGTGCAGTTGCGCTCCTGGTCTCCCTCTCTGTGTCCAATAGAAGAATCAATTCAGAAGCTAGTTGTCTTATGGGCAGTGGTGCCGTGCAGTCTGGTAGCTCGTACCCAACCTGTGTCTCAATATAGAAGAATGGATGTATGAATAGTGTTTGGTTTTCTACCCTGAAGTTGGGGGCAGCAGATTTTTCCAAAACGCCGGTAATGAGCCGGACGACGTAACATCAACAAGACAGATGCCATGCTGTTGTGTGTTGTGCGTTGTGCGTCTCTTCATATGCCTTGTTTTGAAGTGTTCCATTTGCTGTCTTGGCCATTCGAAGGCTCAGGCAAAGCGCTTCTCTATCCAGTGCTTGCATTGCTTGCATAGTTTTTCTGTAGTTTCCCAAGCTTCCGCCTTTCGTCCTTCTGGTACGAGCAGCACGTAGATGAAGATGGGTGTGGATCCTTGGCGGAATGACATTGACAGGCGAAAACCGCAACACCCTTAGAAATACCTGTTCCAGTGCCACAGTGTCCACCACAAATCCTGGAATCGAACTCGGGTCTGCGTGGCGAAAGGTCGGCTACTAACCGTCTGAGCCATGGTATTCCCAATACAACTAAGGCTGTTATGGTATATGTATATATATATATATATATAAAGTTCCAGTCCGTACCGCACAGTAAACACACTCCGTCTAGGTTATACAAACCAGCCAGTTAATGCTGTATAGTAAAATAATCGCTGTTTGTTCTCAGATCCACACAAAACACACAAATACACTGTGTGGGCAGAACGTAGACCTGCTGGATGTTAAACTGGCGGTACGTACAGTAACCACGTCGCTTTCAGTGCTACGAATTGTGCCTCATGAAGGCAGTCAGTACAGCATGACACGTTAATGGATGCCGTGTTGTATTGCTTGCTGTTCGGCGCTACTTTCTGACTGTCCCCCAGTCTGAGACTCGTGGCGACGATTGCGCACGGCGCCACGTTTAATTCCGATGTTACTCGGTTTTTCCATGGCAGTCTCGCTTCCTCCATTGCTGGTCACAGTGCGACTTCAGGCTGCTGTCCGCAGTTCAGAATCTGTAAAGGTAACGTTGTCTCTGTGCACGTCGTACAGGCACATGGGCAAAGTAGGAGTATCGCTCCACTTATTCCTAACCTCGATACTAGATGGAGGCGAATGGTCAGCCACACGCCGCGGCCGTTTTACCCCCAGAGTGGTCTGAACGTTCTGAATAGAGACGGACAGACAGACAGACAGATATTCTGCCTGTATCGAGAATATTCCAAATCCTGAAGATGGATATACTGAAACAGATCCTGATGAAATGTGATGGGCTGTTGTGAACATGGTCATGAACCTTCGGGTTACATGTAGTGCGGATAATTGTCTGACTACCTGACCACGTGAAGTTACTGCCTTGCAGCAGCGGACATTACCTCAGGCAACAGCACAGCTAGAGGCATACTGCAGTGTTATGCAGACAATGTCAGTTAGGTACAGATCGGATCCCACGTTAGTATGTCAATGAGTGTACTGCACTCCTGCGGAGGTTCTGATATACATGACTAGGAAATTCTGGAGATTTCCTGAATATTGCACATGTTGGTGCTGTGATAGCGTGCTGCCTGTCATTACATTACTGTGCTTCCTGTTCTTACACTTAATACAGTGAACTGCCGGAAGATGGCTCAGTACAGCCGAAACATGTAGCTCTGTGTGTGTGTGTGTTTAGTGTAGGAGGTTGCAGTTTAATGCCAAATTAACACAATAAGCATCCACAGCGAGCCGACTGTAGACGATCCAAAGTTTGGTTGAAGTCTGACTTCTTCTTAAGCATTCTGTGTCTTAGACTTGGTCAGATCGCGTGGAGCGTCGCAGACGTTTGGAAGATGTGAGGCTTGGTGTTTGGAGTGGCAGTTCGTGTAGAACGGTTGGATAAGGACACAGCAGAACACTGTAAGATAGATCTTCAGGCAGTAAGCATTTATTGTTTAAAGGGGGGGATAGCTCATTTGGTATAGTGACTAGGCTGAGCGACAGAGTATCCGGCGGTCTTTTGCCGGCCCCTCCCTCCAGAACATCCGGACCAGCTCGGGGGCCCGCCATTACAGTATTCAGTGACTACCGGGGGTAATGTGGCCGGAGCGTGAAGTTGGCCGCGTGTCTCCGTGTATTGGCGAGGTTAAGGATGAAAGGGGCTGTACGTCTGCCCCCACAATATGTCTGTCTGTCTGTCGTGTGCAGAGACAACTTTAATGCTTTTACCGTCTAGAAGTTAGTAAAAGATGGTTCTTTGGAGGAGAATGAAAAGTTAGGTTAAGACGAACATTAAGCGATAAATTGCTGCACGTAGAAGTGCTCAGCTGGTTAGAGGTGGAAGAAACTGTACCTTCTGAGTGACTGCGAAGTGTATGGCATGCAGGACAGCCATAATGAGTCCTGATAAAACTTCTGGCAGTGTTAGTTAACGGACGGTTCATGTTAGATCGATATATGTCGACTTAGAGCTGGTCTGTATGTGCACAGCAAATGGCGGCTCTCCGAATAGCCCTGGATCCTTATGTCCACAGATGGATTTTTTCTGTAATTTTGGATGGAAATATATGACGTCATCACTTTGACAACTATCGGTTGTCCACACGCGCGGCTGAGTAGCGGTGGGAAGTGACAAACTGCAGTTGTAGGGTCAAATAAGGACCTGGATCTGTGTAACAAGATAGCAACGGGATGCTTGCAGCAGTAATCGTTATGTTTTAACTGCCGAGTTTACGTCCACGTTCAGACGTTCGACAAATGTGTGTGTTGTGTTATCGGACTTTTTTTTATATAAACCCAGTCTTTTACTTATCAATAATGAAAAGTTTCGGTAATCTTCGCGTGTGTTCGAAAAGTTGGCTGCTTGTGCAGTATCCAAATCTTAAAATGTGGGCGTCACATAATAACACTGTGTTGAAATCGCAGTGTACCTTTTATTGTGTCCCTCAGTACTTCAGCTGTCACGTGCTATTCAGGCGGACGCGGGCTTTTTGTGCGAAGCAGCTGTGCCTTCTGGGCCACTCTAGATGCATGCTGGAGGCGCGTCGGTCCTCAGTTACTGTACGATATTAACCGGCACTTGGATTTGTCGACAAAGTTTGGTGCAGATTTCTAGTACAAATTTTCATGAAATTTCGTATAGAAAACTACACGAAATTTCATTAAATTTCATGTATGTAGACGGACAGACGCACAGATGGATGGAGGGATTTTAGAGGTGCCCCAGGCGCCCCCAAAACGACGTATCGACGAACTTACGGAACTGGAGCGGTCTATGGGAGGCCTTCTGCTACCGTCACGTTGTGCAAAGTGCGGTATATGGCGGAACTGCTTAGGACACGGGCATGGACTGAAAGGGAAAGCTATTTGTGCTGCAGGTGGAACAGTCGTAAAAAGTGAATGTTCCGCGAGCCAGAAGATAAACATGAGCGTATTAAGGCTGTATTGCAAAGTGCAGTGAGCCGGGCATGCCGTCAGAACGTTCCAACTAAGCTCCATCTCCTTGAGAAAGTAAATTACTAGTACTTATGACAGTGACGGCTGAACTGTCTGATACTGTCAGTGAAGGATGTTTTTGATGTGACTTTACCGTCAGTGAAGAATGAGTTGGATGCGATAACACTGTCACGATGGGGGCAAACGGTTGGACTTAAATTCAAACCGTCACCTTTCAGCACTTTAAACGTTAAACGTTCTGCAGTATGAACTGTCACTCACACTGCAGCATGAACTGTCACTCACACTGCAGCATGAACTGTCACTCACACTGCAGCATGAACTGTCATTCACACTGCAGTATGAACTGTCACTCACACTGCAGCATGAACTGTCACTCACACTGCAGTATGAACTGTCACTCACACTGCAGCATGAACTGTCACTCACACTGCAGTATAAAGAATCTCCTTTCTTTTACTGCAGTACAAACCGCCACCATTACTGCAGTATAAAACGCCACCATTACTGCAGTACAAACCGCCACCATTACTACAGTACAAACCGCCACCATTACTGCAGAATTAGTACCACGTACATGTCCCTTGGCACGCCATCTGTCACAGGATGCCCCGGTGGATGCACGCTGTCTATGCGATAAAGCAGTCGTGCTCAGGGACACGATAAAAGGACCTACTGCCATGTGCCACTGATGTGCATCTGTTGGCCTGCTGTAAACAGATTGCTTCATTCTGCTGAACACAATTCGTAGGTTTAATTGATAGGAGAATTTTAATACTAGCTCGAGTAATATGAGCCATATTAAGCCAGTCCGCGCCCATTCATCCAGTTCCTGTAAGACTGTTTGGTATTATTCTGCCATCCGTGCCCAGGTCTTCCTGGTGTTCTCCTTCTGTCGGGTTGCTCCACCAAACTCTGTCTGCATTTGCGTTCTCTCCCATACGTGCCACGTGCCCCACCCATCCCATCACCCTATGTTCAGTGAGCAGTACAGATCATGAAGCTGCTTTTTACGCAGTTTTCTCCAGTCTCCTGTTACTGCCTGTCTGTTTTTCAGCATCCAGTCTGGAACAACCTCTGCCGATGTTCCAACCGTCCTGTGTTAAATATTAAACCACAAACAGGCCTGCGAAAGCTGCGTTTTCACCTAGACGCCTCAGGGTACTGGAGCACCCCCCTGGCCAGACACGGCTGCATTTGGCCGGTTCAGAGTGACCTACTGAAATTGCCATTTGTTTTGAAAGCAAAACGGAGGGAGCCGCGAGAGCTCAGTCGTTATAGTGACAGGGCTACGGGACGCAATTTCCAGCAGGGTCAAGGGACCTCTCTCCGAAATGTCCAGACCGGCTCTGGGGTCCTCTGGTATTGCGGTGTCTTCCCCGGGGCGTGAACCTCCATCCAGTGTCGAGGTTAAGAATGAGTGGAATTGTGTTCAAACATGGTGTGCGCAGGAGCGGTCGGTCCCTGTCACCACTGCTTGGCGGAGGGTACCTGCAGTCGCGGACGGCCGACAGGGGGTGGCTGTGTGACTTGGACTTCGGCGAGGGAATAACAACTTACCTCAGAAATCAACAAGTTCCAAAAACGACACAATTTCATGACTGGCTGATCGAGTCATAGCCTGTGAAGAGGTCTGTTTGGTGCAGCCAGTCTCAGGCGTTTAACCAGCGGTTATGCTGCTGCTGTCAGTCCAGTCGGCAGTTGTTCGGCGTTCTGATAGCTGCTAGCGCTTTGCGAGCGGCCGGACACTTGCACGGTGTTGTATTGCGTGACTGATAGAAGACAAGAACCAACAGTATCCGGTTATTAACCCTTTAAAGACTAAAATTAACCTGAACTGCCTCTAAATACCCAGTCCGTACCGCGCAGTAAACACACTTCGTCTCGGTTATAAAAACCAGCCAGTTAATGGTGTATAGGGAAGTAATCGCTGTTTGTTCTCAGATCCACACAAAACACATAAATATACTGCGTGGGCAGAACGTAGAATTGCTGAATGTTAAACGTATGGTACATATAGTGACCACTGGGCTTCAGAGGGCAAAACAAGAAATTCGCGTGCTGTGTTTTGACCACAGACCAACTGGATCATTAAAGCGAAGAGTAACCAGCTAACCAGAAAGCGGGATTTTTTAATTTTTAGGTGGTGGCTGCTGCTGGCACCAGACCGGCCAGATCCCCTCTTTGCTCTGACATTTTGTGACACTGTCTCTAGAACTGAAGTGGGTTCGTGTTTGTTGCTGAAACAAATTCTATTCGTGTGGCTAATAAACCGAAGGAAACGTAGAAGAAAGCGGCCGTGGCCTGATAATTGGCTGGAGGGACCGCGGACAGTCGCGGTAAATACCAAATATAAGGTGATTTTTTCCTGCTTGACCAATAAGGACAGGCCCAACCCTCTGCTCGGTGCTGCGTGTTGCGGAGGTTTACCATTCAATGACGATCGCAGTGACAGTAGCCTTTACACAGCCTCATACAAACTCACCAGAACGTCGCGCGGTCAAGCAGGACAGATCACTTTTATATTGCATATCTGGACGGGATTAAGATTTGAGGGCGCGAGTCCAAAGTGTACCGCTGTGCTAAGCCATTCGATGTGCTTGCTGTTGTCATCTTTTGACGTTGATACAGTGGCGGTTTGCCGTCGCTGCTGTCAAGATCGTGTCCTGTCACTTTACACTGACACCTGTTTGGTTAGAAGCCTGCACTGAAATTGACGCACCGCTGCAAGTAACCAGGTAGAGCACAACTCGCACGCAGCACACACAACTGCCACCGTCCGCACACAGCCACCTGTGCCTCTGCCCGTCCTGCCTAGGCTACAGGGTGTGAGCACAACTGTAGCTGTGTGCAGCCGACACCCTCCGGGACGCTTTGTACGGTACACCTGGCTGCTTTTGTTTGATCGTGATACCCATGTATGATGAAGGGTACGATTCATGAAGCTTCTCGTTCTGCAGTTTCTCCATCCGGGTGCCACTTCCTGCGTCTTACCTCATGTTCTTCCCCAGTCTCCTGCTCTGTAATTCCCTCAGCCTGTGTTCTTACTGAAGACAACAGACTTTCCTTTGTACAACACTCCTACTGTTCCAGTTCATGTATTTTAACTCTTTAAAACCCACACAGTGTAGTTATGTATTTTGTGTGGGTGTGAGAACAAACAGCAATTATTTCCCTATACAGCATTAACTGACTGGTTTTTGTAACCGAGACGAAGTACGCGAGATGTGGAGTGCGATCACACTGACAGGCACACATTTGACAAGTGTAACCCAGTAGGAACGTTTGCCAGTAAACCAGTCTTGGAAACACTGCATTTCATTTCCTTGCAGTGTGCAGCTGTTGGTGCACCTGTCCAGTACGCGGCTGGAGACACTGAACATTAAAGGTGTCCTGGTTAACAAGATCTGCAGGTCGCAGTTTGTTCGCTGCTGTTCTGGTTGGTAAAACAATTGTCTATGACCATCGGAATCAGCAGAATCAGCTAGTACAGCGCTGATGAAGTCACTATCAGCAAAACCTACTGAATTAACTGCCCTTATTAATAAAGTCGCTGAAATCGATAGTCATCATAGCAGCGTATTACTACGGTAACGTAATGGTGTGAATAGAGCTTGTGAACGTCCCTGCAAGCCGTGCAGTTCGCGTTGAGACAGAGATAGAATATAAACTGGCCAGACAAGGTCGCGCTGAGGTGACTGCAGGAGCAGCTTTATATCTGGATGACGTAACGGCGTAATTGCTTTTATTTCACTGTGGAACTGCAGCAGCGTGAATCGCCGCTAGACGTACAGCACTGAAACAAGGCAACGGAACGGACATTACGTACAGTTGTACACACAAGCGTAAGAAGTGATTGATTTGACCTTCTAGAACCGCTTGGAGACTGAATTTAACCAGAACTGCCTCTAAACACCCAGTCCGTACCGCACAGTAAACACACTCCGTCTCAGTTATAAAAACCAGCCAGTTAATGTTGTATAGTGAAATAATCGCTGTTTGTTCTCAGATCCACACAAAACACACAAACACACTGTGTGGGCAGAACGTAGAATTGCTGGATGCTAAACTGGCGGTACATATAGTGACCACTGGCGGTACATATAGTGACCACTATGTGGTACATATAGTGACCACTGTGCGGTACCTATAGTGACCACTGGCGGTACATATAGTGACCACTGGCGGTACGTAAAGTGATCACTGGGCTGCAGACAGCTCGTTAGATACCAAACGTACTTGTCCGTTCGACATGTGAGAGACCGTCTGAACTCGGCACAAAATTGTGGCTGACAGTAATTATACGTGCTGTAATTATGTAGCCTGGTCCCCAGTGTCTAGCGAGCCGAGGACGTTAGTCTCCCCCATCTGATCGACAGACTGCTGGCGGTTTAGTGGGGGCAGGGGGACGAGATGATTCCCTCTCACTCCTTCAGTCTAGACGGTCTCGCAGACATCGCGGCCGTGTTTGTTTATCTGAAGGCGGAGTGCAGCTTGGCGTCTGCATCTGCGTCGTCACACGTGGGTGATAGTGTTATCTGAACAAACAGGCTGGGGCTACAGGACACGTTGTAATTAAACTCACAAAGTGCCTTTCGAAATTAAGCACTAAGTCTTTGATAGTGTATTAACACGATCATTCTGTAAACACGTCTGATACCGTAACAGTGCTGGGTGCTGCTGTGACATATTAATTATGACTTGCGAGGGACGTAATTTGCTCAGTTGTCATTCGTCCATTGGTAGTTAACCGCCAACATGAATCCAATCCACTTCCCCTCAGCTGCGTTGAGAAATGGCTCCACCCAAGCAGTGCCAACATAACTATAATTCGCTACATTCAAGTGGCCAGAGAGTGGTACACTAGCGAGCGATGAACCGCCTGCGGATGGTAGCTAGGCTACCTACCTAACACAATGTCAGTCCTGAAACTCATAAATTGGCGTGCAGGCTGTGTTTGCAGGTAATGTGCAATGAGTAGCCGGGGTCTGTAATGATTAAAATTTTGCGACACTGGGCGATGGCATTTGTACTTCTCACTAAATATTATTCCGGTGGTAAAATAAAGTAGAATGAGATGGGTGGGGCATGTGGCACGTATGGGGCGTAAGACAAATGCATACAGGGTGTCGGTGTGCAGACGTGAAGGAGAGAGCCCACGTGAAAGGCCCAGGATAATGTTAAGACTGATTTTAAAGAAATGGGATTTTGTGATTTGAACTGGATTAAGTTAGCTGATGACAGGAGAAGGTGGCGGGCTGTTTTGAACGTGCTAATTAATTTTTCGCTTCCATAAAATGAGGGGAACTTATTTAGTAGCTAAGAACGTGAGGCACTGTGCTGCGTCAAGTTGTATAGGGAGTGGCTGCTTTATGATGCGAGCATTTCTTTCGGCGCTGTTCGATTGTCTGGATTGTTAAAACCACCCGCGTAATTATCACACGGAAAACACTGTTCAGTGCTGTTGCGGGAAATGAGCTTGAGATTCTGGACATTCGCTGCGGTCACTGGCTGTCTGATCATTCTGCAGTCTGTCTTACGACAGGTCCATAGCCTCTGCCAAAGCGAGTTCTCCACAGAGTGCGGTATAGTGCTGCTTCTTCCAATATCCATGGTGCTCTCTTTTCCTGAAGGTCATCCAATAGCTGCTTACATCTTCTTCCTCATCTGTCCTTCCCTCTATCCTTTCCTTCCATAACTTGTTTTAGAAGGCAGTTCCCACACAAGATGTGACCAATCCAGTGATCCTTCCTTATTTTTATTGTATGCAGAATGTACCGCTGCTCCTTGACTGACTGTAACTCTTCCACATTTCTCACACGATCGGTTCAACTGATCTTCTCCATCATTCTCCAGCACCACATTTCAGAACTTACCAGGTCTATCTGATGCACTTTCTGCAGTGTCCAGTTCCAGCACCACACAAAGCTATGCTCCAAATGTAGCACTTTACATGTTTCTTCCTTAAATTGCAGTCCAGTTTGCTGGTGAAAAGAGCCTTCTTGTTGAATGCTGCTTTTTCCATGGCAATCCCGGACTTAATTTCACGTGTGTATCTTGCATCGTCTGTTAAAATGCTACCCGAACAGCTGAAATATTCCACATTCTCCGGCAGTTTTTCATCCGTCACAATCTGTACTGCGGACGGTTGGTTGCCTTCAGGTTCTCATTACCTTGGTTTTTTTCT
>Ga0123354_10000646_pt1 | contig 36664 bp, 28 predicted proteins | sample TergutLab28metaG_2_FD_97872 | JGI IMG/M metagenome (GOLD analysis project Ga0123354, IMG submission 97872) | Labiotermes labralis P4 segment gut microbial communities from Petit-Saut dam, French Guiana - Lab288 P4 | ecosystem: Host-associated > Arthropoda: Insects > Digestive system > Gut ... | reverse complement strand
CCTGTGGCCCCGAGTTGGGGGGGGGGGGGGGGGGCCAATAAAAAAAAAAAAAATCTTCGGGGTTGTCAGCCGTGGGGGAAATAAAATTAACTTCCCATTTTTCCCGGGGGAAAAAAGAAAAGAAAAAGGGGGGGGGGGGGGGAGAGTAGGGAGAGTTGGAGGAATATGCTGTGATTTAGCTAGAGTTTTGACTCTGTAGATTATGAAGTGTTGTTAGCTAGACAACATTTATATGGTATTCAAAGTCCAGCTGCAGACTGGTTCAGATCCTGTTTAACAGACAGAAGAGCAAAAGATTGAATTGAAATTATCTGACTCAGTTCATTAGGGAATGGTTAAACGTGGAGTTCACCAGGGGTCCATCTATGGTTCTTTTCATACTACATATAGTTAAGTGACCTTCCTCCAAAAGTAGATAACACATGAGAACCCATCACATTTGCTGATGACTCTGGTGTTATAATTTCTATTAAAAACTTTAATGCTTGCTGTACACTATGGTACTTAGTCCTATCTCATATGAGTAAATGGTTCACTGCCAACAAATTGACCCTAACCTTAGATTAAACAAATATGGTAAAATTCACAAGGAACACTACCACAATATGCTTTAAGTATTTGCTATAAAACATATACAGAAGAGAGGGGAAATGCAAAATTTTTGGTAGATAAGCACCAAAACTGGAAAAATCGTGTGTATCAGCGGATTCCTATTTAAGTGCAACATGTTATGCATTTAGATTGATGTCGCATATCAGCAACATTGGCACTCTGAAATCAGTTTATTTTTGTATTTTTGCTTTGTAATGAAATACGGGATAGTAAGGTGTTTACACCAGAAAATTGTTGGAGTATAGCTGGTGTCAAACCTAGAAATTCATGTAGAAATCTGTTTGGGAGATTAAGAGATTTTATTTATTCCTTCCATATGAGTACACATTTTCAGTAATGAATTGAATTCTGGTAAATTTTTGGACAAATTCAGCTGTGAATAGTTTTTGTACAACCAGCAAGCTCTGCCTAGATAGCATAACCCAGAACATTTCCCCGACAAATTCAGCTGTTCATAGTGTTTATACAAGCAGTAAGCACTGTCTGCACAGAATAACACAGAACATTTTCAGAAGATTATACAAGCAGTAAACACTGTCCGCACAGAGTAAACCAGAAAATTTCCAGACTAATTCATCTGCACACATTGCTTATACAAGCTGAAACTCTGTCTGTTTGGAATAATGCAGAACATTTCCAGACCTCAGCTCTGCATAATGCTTGTACAAGTGGTAAACACTGTCTTCACAGAACAACCCAGAAAATTTCCAGGCCTCAGCTGTGCATAGTGATTACACAAGCAGTAAGCAATGTCTTCGCAAAATAACCCAGAACATTTACAGACCTCAGCTCTGCATACTGTTTGTACAAGCAGTAAGCAGTGTCTTCACAGAATAACTCAGAACATTTCCAGATCTCAGCTCTGCATAGTGCTTGTACAAGCAATAAGCACTGTCATCACAGAATAACCCAGAACATTTCCAGACCTCAGCTGTGCGTAATGTTTGTACAAGCAATAAGCACTGTCTTCACAGAATAACCCAGAACACTTCCAGACCTCAGCTGTGTGTAGTGTTTATACAGGCAGTAAGAACTCTCTTCACAGAATAACCCAGATTATTTCCAGACCTCAGCTGTGCATACTGTTTGTCCAAGCAGTAAACACTCTCTCCACAGAATAACCCAGAACATTTCTAGACAGCTCTGGATAGTGTTATATAAGCAGTAAGCACTGTCTTCCCAGAATAACCCAGACCATTTTCAGAAAAATTCAGCACTGCATAGTGTACAGAGCAGCTGCCAACCTTTCTTGTCTTCAGAAAAGTGCATACTGCATACGTTGGAACTTTATCAAGCATATGGTCTCAAAAGTCTTTGTGATAGAAAATTGCACAGTTTAAAGCAACCTTAAAATAATACTTACACACACATTCATTTTTTTTTTTTTTTGTTGATGAATTTTTAATGTTTAAGAATGGCTTATAGCGTTCGTAAGGAGTTTCTGTTATACATTACTAATTTAGAATATACAGAAATAGCTGTATATGTGTAACTTCACTGTGTTATGTGAATACTGCATGTTAACCTTTCTTTTTTTCTCACTCATGCTTTGTAGTGTTGGAAATTGTAGTTGTGTTACTGTTTTGTAATTTTTATCATGTATTACATCCTCTTGTCATTCTGCTTTCAGGGTCCATGGAATGCAAATGTATGTGTGTGTGTGTGTGTGTGTGTGTATGTATGTGCGTGCGTGTGTGCATGTGCGTGTATTGCTGAATAAATTTCATTTTTTCCCCCCCTCCCCCACAGGCGTCTGTACTGGCTAAAGAGGTCTGATAATGGCCCATTCACGGGTGCAGAAATGGTTCTACAGGGTGAATATGCTGCCCAGGTCATAGGTCTAAATGCTGCAGACAGTACGCATAGGTAAGATGAGTTTTTAGATTGTATAATGAGGATGTATGTGGAGTGATTCAAAAGTAACATGACTTTGAAAAATGGTTAAAAGAATGAATTCACTTTTGCAAATTGTATTGTATTTACTCTTCATATTATTCTACTTTGTTATCAGTGTGTTATCAGTATGCCAAACGAAGTTGTCATAGTTGAGAGGTATGCCACAAGAAGCTCTCATAGCTGACAAGCATGCCACAAGAAGATGTCAGTGCTGACTGGCGTGTCACTAGAAGGTGGAGCTAGATAGGTAGTGTGGGTGGGAGGAACTTTATATGCCATGCTGTATTCCAGAAAGCATCAGTCCATGTCCTTGGGCAATAGGGAATCAAATGATGTCTTTCAGACAGGAATAATGTCCCATAACAGTGCAGTGAGCAAGCACATGGCTACCATTCTGTCTGCTTGCATACACTCTGTGCTTGCCCCTGGCATGCCCGTAAGAATTATTGCATCATATTTTTCGGATCTCCAACACATATGAAGTGTCTTGTTTGGTAATGGGATGAGTGGTGCATGTAGTCTTGAAGAATACTTGAATGGAATTAAGAATGCATTTGTAAAATAATAAAATTGCTTAAAATGGAAAAACTCGTTATAAAGTATGCACTTGCTGTAAAATACACTGTTATAAGTACTCTTCTGTTTGAATTGAGCTGATACACTTCCCTGGTACTAATAACAGTATACAAGTGACTCGTCTCTACAGTGTCCAAATGTATGTATTCACATAACATTATTTTGGATAAATTAATTTTAATGAAGTTTGACTTTGAGGGTTCTTAACCCTTTGGTACCTAGTGCCAGTATACTTGTTATGCAGTGTGATGCTCAAAATGTTGAACATCAGGTATATATGATGGCCTTTAATGGCCCTCCTATTGTACCTCATATTTAAATTCTGGTGTTCTGCACTGTGCATTGAATTCCAGTGCCAGAGGGTTAATTATAGTCCACTGTTAGAGTGTAATCATAGACCAAATTGGACAGTGTGAGTTGCAGGTTTACTCAAGCCTTAATATTCTTCAGTGTGTGCAGAATGTTGATACATACTGACTGGATAAAAGTTATTTTAAAGCTCTCTTGTGTTCAGTGAAGCAGATATTTTTGTTATTTACATTTTCTTTGTGTAATGTTGTGAGTTGGTTACTTCATATGTCATTGAGCATGCTGACTGGTTATGGACTGAATGGATGGGTTTTGACCTAGGGCAGAGACAGGGACTTTTTGTTTGTCATAATGCCCTGTTTGGCTCCACAGTCCATTTTGCCTCCTGTGCAGTGGGTGCTGGAGGATTGTTTTTCATGTATAAACCACTGGAGCATGAAGCTGATCACGTACCTCTTTATAGGGCCATAGATGTGAATATGTGGATATATACCATACATTTTTAGACCCTTTTCTGATGGGTGGATCACCAACTTGTATTTTGTACAGAATCGCCCTGGCTTGTTGATTAAACTTACTGCCAGGTATGTGGGATGATCATGAGCACATATTTGAAGATGGGTGGCATGTAAAAGCATTAAAAATGTAATAGTTAAAGACTATCAGCAAGTGTAAGATTCAGAAGGTAAGTTGAATGGTATGAGATTTGAGCTTCTCACACTGGCATTGCTGAGAATTTTAAGTCTCCTGGGATGAGACACTGTGGCATTTGGTGAATGGTTTCCAACATTTTGAAGGATCGTGGTGCCCTCACCATCAAGGGTCAAGCAGTCCAGTAAGTCTCCTGAGGCTGCTTGATTGTTGAAATGAGGGCACCATGATTCTTCAGAATGTTGGAACCAGTCACCAAAAAACACATTGCCACATCCTAGAAGACTAAAGTCTTCAAATTAAAGGATGTTCCCCAATTGTGACATTTAACATTTTATTTTTTAATGCCATATACAAATTGAATATGTTCCATATCTGTGCAGTAAAGGGATGTTTAAACTTAACGTACTAAAACCAACTTGTAAAAAGGTAAAGTGTTCCCATTACAGGCCCAGTGTGGCCCAGAGGGTGGGTAGAGGTATAGCTCTACTCTTCCATGACCGCGGCACTAGAAGGGGGTGAGTGTTAAGCAGCACGCCCCGGCCGCACTTTACCCCCGGGAAAGACCCGGTATCCATTGTGCAGGAGGCTGGGTGGGCCACAGGGCCAGTCTGGAAAATCAACATGTACATGTGTATGAATTATGTTTTATCATGTATTTTTAATTACCAACATGCTTCAATTGCTGATTGCTGATGATGATTGCAAACACGATTGAAACGTGTTGGTAAGTAATTATGTGTGATAAAACATATTTTGTGCGTGTGCATTTGTTGGTGTTAGTACACAAGTTTAAATAACCGTATACAAATATTTATATGGTTTTCTCTGTGACTGTGGGGTACTGTATGTTGTTGAACTGGTGAATAGATGTAAATTGTATTTATGGAGTCTTCATGTTTCTTCTTGCACACAGAGTGTATAGTTCATTTATTCTGGGTAGGATGACAAGGACTTGATCTGCATCAGGGGCAGATATATGCCTTTCCACTGTCATATGTCAGCTGATTCTGGGCCCCAGTCACTCCTCTCGCCTCCATCTTTTATTGCTGAGGTTAAGAATGTGTGGAATTTTTACCTACACTCCTTTGTGTTTTTGTTGCATGGTGCTTGGACAGTTTTACTTTTTATGACATCATAGTTAACGGGCCATTTTGTATGATGTTCAGTACTTGATGTGTGAAGTTACAAAGTTTACATAAAAGTAGTACATATCCAGTACAGTACCCCTTAGTTAAGATTACTTCTAGTACATTGAACAATCATTGTGAGCATTTATTTTGATGGTTTTCCATGTTATTACTATTGTTGAATATTGCAATATGACATTCCATTGACACCGCTCTTCCTCTTTATGGATTGTGAGACTGGAATATCACATTGCTGATTGTGTACATGTTAAGATCAATATTATGTAGTCACATAATGCTGTTACACAGTATAAACGTCAGACATACCAGAATGGTAAACTGAATTGTAAGGTTGTAGGAATAGTTTATTATATAGGATTACTTGTTTTGGTTACCTTGTACTACTTATCCTTTTGTGCAATTCTCAAAGGACTCCCATCATTTGAAAAGTTCTTACATTTCTGACACTGTGTCATTGTTCAGATGCAACTTTATGGATGTGCCTAAGAATTTCAGTGCTAATCGAAAACTATGTTTGGAACTTGATGGGTATCATTATCTTTTAGTTACTGAAGGCTGGGCTGAAAGCCAGATGCTTCTTTCAACTTGGTTTTTATCATCTAGCCACTGTGTCATAATTGTGATTGTGAGCTAGTTGTCCAGATATCCAGATATGTAAACATTTTTTATGTTTCTCATGTTTCTTTCATGCATGACACATGCTGAGCTCATACTTACTTATAACTGTAATCCTGCTAGGTGCCCAGGTATGTGAAATGTACATTGTTCATCTGTTTTTTTTTTTCTCTTTACATTCCACATACTTCTATATTTTGGTGTTTGATAAAGGATGGTGCTAAATGATGTGGAACTTGGACATTTGAACTATGATGAACTGTTGAAGGTGCACAAGTTTTTTTTTTTTTATGTTTGGGATCCTAACTTAATTGAAACATCACTTGTGTGCTCCAAGGTAACTGTTTGTTCATTCAACAACTACGCGATATGTCTGCAATCTGCATCCTGCAGAAAACTTACCCAACTCAGAACACACTACTGTGAAAGCACTTTTTATCCACTTTAACCTTTAGACGCCTAACGTCAACTATAGTGGTTGTACCGCACAGCTAACCTCCAAAGTTCCATTTTATATAGTTATTCAACAAATATAGGTACTGAATATTTTAAACATGGTGTATACTGTCCGTTTTTTTCTCTTCAAAATGCAGTTTGTTTCATAATTCTAACTTATTTGGTTCCTGTATTATTCACATTTTATATACACGGTGTGCTAAAATTAAAAAAATTATTCCAGCACCAAAAGGTTAAGCACTTTTGTGGCTGCTTTACTTGAATGCACACACCTCTTATGCTCACGTCATTTTGCTGCACACAAAGCCCTATTAGGTTTGTCAAGCTCTGTTGTATTCTTTACTCCAGTGGTTCCTCTAAATCAGAGTGGGTTTGCCAAGCGATACATCATTCCATATTTCTGTGCTTCTAAATCGATGGGTTTATCAAACACTGCATTGTTCTGTGGTTTTGTTGTACACCCAACTGGATGTATTTGCAGGGCACTAGTTCATTCTGCAGTCTTGATCTACCTTTGTATCAGTACTGGGTTTGCCAAGCACCATTCCATTCCATTCCATAGTCCTGCTGTATGTATAATGCATATCTGTGATGGGTTTGTCCAGCAGTGATTCATTCTGTAGTGCTGCTGTGTCTAAATATCAGTGTTAGGTTTGCTGAGCATTAGTTTACTCTGTAAGTCTGCTGTGGCCTTATACTGATGATTGGTTTGTTGAGCAACAGTTTGTTGCCCTGCCATACCTTCATCTTGGTTATGGGTTTGCCTGGCATTACCACATTCTTTGTTTGTGCCCTAACCTTATGCTGAACGTTGGTTTGCCAAGCAGTTCATTTTGTAGCCCTTCCCTTTGTATATGTAAGTGATATGTTTGCCAAGCATTACTTCATTCTGTTAAACTGCTCTGCCTTTATATTGATTGATTTGTCAAGCAGTGTGTCATGCTGTCATCCTGCTCCACCTTTGTACTGATGATGGTTTTACCAAGAAATACATCATACTTGGGCATGCTGTGCCTTTATGGTAATATTTATTCTCCTGTCCTGTACCTAATAACACTGATCAACTTGCAAGCACTGTTTTGTTATGTAGTCCCACTGAACATGTATATCAGGAATGGGTTTGCCAAACATTTCACTTTGTGCCAACATCTGTTTGTAAATCAGTGGATTTGCCAAGCACTGTTGTATTGTTACTGCCCTGCTTTACCTGTACTCCATATCAGGGATGGGTTTGCCGAGCACTATTTCATTTTTAGGTGCATTCGCAAAACTGCAGAAATTGACTTCGCTTCAACATGTCTGTCTATCTGTCCGTCTGCACGAAACAACTCGGTTCCCACTAGACATTTTCTTGAAATTTGATATTTGATGATTTTTAAAAAATCTGTCAAGAAAATTCTAGTTTTATTAAAATCTGACAAGAATAATGGATACTTTATGTGATGGATTATGTACATTTGTGATAATATCTGACTGTAATATTCATGGAATGAAGAATGCTGCAGACAAAAGCTATAGAGAAAAATAAAAAAACACCTTCTGTGTTCTTTAAATTTTTTCAGCGGTTGTGCCATTTATGAGATAATGTGGAAAAATATGGTTGATGCACGCAAGCCACAGGTGACAGTATAATGCTGCACACAGGAGATGCGCACTTTGCATGCCAGGTAACTAAGGCAAGAATACAGGCACACACTCAGAATATTTAATACTTATTGCTCTTCCATTGCAACAGTGGTTACATGGATGTGCCTGAATGCTATGTTAAACATACATTGCCTTTCTTGTTTTGTTCTGTACTTGTAAGTTGATGGGTTTGCCAAACACTGTTCCATTGTATAGTTCTGCCGCACCTGTCAATGAGTGGGATTCTCAAGCATTACTTCATCCTCTTGTCCTGTGTACATGTGAATTTCTGATTGATTTGTCAAGTACTACATCCATTCTGTGCTCCTGTTTCACCCATACAGGGTGGTGGTTAAGCGTTGTTTCATTCTGTACGGCTCTTGTTGCTACACATCTCTGATGTGCAAGCACTGCATCATTTTGTACTCCTTCTGTACCTACATGTTGGAGATAAGATGTAGTTGGTTTTAATACCTGGACATTATCCAACCTGCATGCTTTGGAAAGTGGTTCTGTTTCTTTGGTAAAGGGAGCACTTGGTCTGAGGGATCCATTGGATAGAACTAGTTACAGGCACAGGTGCTGCTCGGCCACTAAAGTGAGTGTTATTTTAACCGAAAAAGATAAAATGATGTAAATGGCATTGTGTGAAAAATAAAACAGAAATTATGCAGCTTGTCTTAAAAATGCAATTAATTTTCTTATTCCATAACTATATATAATGAACTTCTAGTAGTGTTTTTTATGTGTGTTTGCATATCTGAACACATGTCATTGGAAGGTTAAAGGAAAGCATTGACTAATTCTGGACAGAGGGGTTACATCCTACTTTCTGATCGTTAACGGAAATTGTCGACTGCTGGAGGCCTGATGTGTTTAGCATCAACATGTTTAGGTGTGGGACTGAATGCCATGTTATGTGAGTGGCTCATACTCTTACTGTAATATCTAGGTTCTTCCAAGGAAAACCTCCCAGCACTCATGCCATAGAGTTGCTTTAAAATCACGTGTGAGGCAGCACATGTGTGCTCATACTGTTAACATGTGCAGCAGATCACACACAACACCTTTTTTCTTCATATGAGATATTCACTTACATTAATTCAGTGAGGTTTTGTTTTCAAGTTCCATGGTGAAACTGATTTCCTTGTACTAAGCCAGTGGTGGCATTTAGTTTTGTGTGCTTTATAATGTATTGAACATAAAATTAACTAATTATGGAACTCAAGATGAACTCTTGAGTTATTTCTTAGCTTTCTGTGTCTCTCTCTCTCTCTCTTTCACACACACACACACACACACACACCTGCCTATATAACAGGTTGCATTGGTTTTGGTTGTACTATAAATTATAAACAGTGTAGACACCTAACTGATAATTCCAGGTGATCAAAATTGTCCAGTGACAGAACATGAAAGCTTGCAATGTTCATTTCTACATACTTTGAAAGGAAACTTTTAAGTAATACTTCTGCTATACACAAATCTAAATTCAGTATTTGTCAGAGTCGGACTATTTTGTTGACCTGCAAGAGGTTTTACATAATTTTCTAAATTCTGTTGAATTTTGCTTCACTGGGTGTTTCACTAAACACAGACATGGAATTGAAAATCTTGTCTCACTGGAAAGGGGGGTTACTTCTGTTGGCAGAAACGGTTTTCGGTTGTTGAACACTATTTGATGACATTATTCAGTTGCCCAACCACGAGAATGACACAGTTGTTTTCACAACAAGTTTGTTTAAGCTACACAGTATTGATTCACTATACCTGATGTGGTTTTTGTGGCATTTAGCAATGAAGATCACAGTTTTTGGGATGTTATGCTTTGTTATGTAAATAGTTCTTTGTGCTTCAAAGACACTACAGAACTTTTTAGTATGGGAAAATCTTTACTCAATGACACGGTGTAACATCTCAGAAGACTCGAATCTTCAGCAGTACCACTGTTAGAACCTGAAATCTCACATGAATGTGGTAATGCTGAAATGCATAATATTGTAGGATAAGCTTTGGTTCATAATGAAGACAAACACATTTCTGTGTGATTCTTTACAGGGAACCTGTAGCAAGACCTCTGTCACGTGATGAAGCTGTTGGTCGTCCAGGTTTATCTCCTCGGTTGCCAACATCAGTTCCCCCGCCACCTCCTACTGCTGCAATGAGCATTGAAGATTCACATGGCTCAGAAGCAGCTCTAGATTTACGCCATGGTGGTTCTAGGGAGTCTCCAGCTCCTACATCTGCAGGTAAAGTTGGATAGGCACACTGTATTTTAAGTGACATTGCTGATGTCAACTGCACAATGCTTTTATTAATGAAGTAAAAAAAATCACTGGCTGCATGTTTTGGTTCTTTCTCAATTCATCATCAGGACAACCTAATAAGACAGAGGTAATAAAGACAGAAATGTGTTTCATAGTATAGGGGAATTGTGAGATCTCAAACACTTCTTTACATATATTGTCTGCTATATTGAAAATGTTTGTTTTACAATAAAAATGTTGAAGTTATTTAAAATAGCTTACTATGTCTGCTTTATTAAATCCCTGTGTGTAGAGTGGAAACTTGTATTGGATTTATTTTGAAGCCATTATATTAGCTCAGTGTGCTCAGTAAGGTCCAGATAATCTGAGATAAAATCTCAAATTTGCTTTGCACACCGGAAGTTACAGACCGTGGAACTTCTGGGGTTGGGACTACTTCTTTTAAGTGCTGAACTGTCAGGCATGATGAATTATCAGGTGCCAAATTAAAGCAACTACTGTATAAGCATGTGAACTATCAGAACTTTTACAAATGTCTGTACATCTGTTTGTGGTAATCTCTACAACTCATTCCAAAGTTATTACAGTTGTGATGCCAGTAAATGTGGTTCTCTTGGTGCAGAAGCCACAGATTTTTTTTGTATGTGTACACAAAAATTGCATACATGAAGTTATGTGTTACAGCTTGCATAACTCGATACAAATGGAAAACTGCAGATTTCAAATCCATGGTTGTTGAAAAAATTTGGCAAGGGATTGCCATATGAAATATACTGTAGACAGTGGACAGCAATCAAAATAATTGTGAGGTAATTGTCATTTACCTGGATAAAAAAAGTTGCGCAGTATTTTGGGGGCTGCCTTGGTGTCCATCGACAAATGAAATTAATAGATTGTCAGTGATAAAGCAGAGCTGTGTATGTAGTTTTCTTTGAATGCCTTTTGCTTGAAGATGGAGACAGAATGGATATGTTTTACATTATTTATCCAGCCACTAGGCAGTGTGCAAAGAAACTGCTGCAGTGATGGTATTCAGCTGATGTCTAAAATATTAAGAAGTGCATTGCCTCTGTTGTTGTAATACTTTATAATGGTGACTTCTGTGGTTGTACAGGTGGTTATCCAGCCAGTGGTAGTGGTAGCAGTGTGACAGGTGCAGACATTTTGGATCTGAGTATGCCTGACAAGAACTCTGCCACAGAAGTGTGCTATGTCTGTGGTGATGAATACAAGCGTGGCTCACTAAGTCATATTGCAGCTAAACCCATTCCCTCGCCCCAGTCTCAGTCATCGTCTCCACCTCCATTCTTCCCTTCTCTTATGCTGCACGCTCGGCCTGGACGATCACGGCCCATGGATTCAGCTGGACGGGTTAGTTACCTCTCCACATAAAGGCATAAATAAATAGATATTAAATGAGTAAATTATTTTTGATATTGAATTTCAATGGATGCAGTGCATTAGGTAAATGATGTTCTACTTTTGTGGGAAAGTTTCTGTGTGTACTTATATAGAGTGCCATTGTATGGAGATTGTGTTTGTTGCATGTTAGGAATTCTGGTACTTTTAATTTGTTCATCGTGAAGTGAAGCATGTTTTTTAATTGCTGTATAATTTGTGGCTTGCACACTTGTAATGTCATTTATATTTGGAAATTATTCTTTTACTTTTCCTGTAGGCTCAATTTCCAGCTGTATATATATCGTATGCAGCACTATAAGTTGCCAGAATGAGATATTCTTATCTTTAAGTTCAGAATTGTTGAATGTAGAGAGGGAAAAAATGGAACAGAGCGTCATTAAGATGTTTGATGTCAATGGAAAATGTATAGAAGATGGGAAATGCTGGAATCCTTACTCTTGAAAACAACCAGCATGGCTGCGTAATCTTACTGAGACCTGCAAGGAATACGTTTCTGTAGGCAAAAGGTGGTTAAGTGACTGCACAGGTGAACTGTTAAACAAGATAAATGACTTTTGTGTGAATTGTATTAGCCTAAAGTTAAAGAAAATACTCAAAGTGCTGCAGTTCTAAGAATGGAGTTTGGAGCAAGTCATGAGGACTTTAATCAGAAGAGTTGCCAGTAGGACCGGTGCATATTTTAGTGTACATTTCTGCAGTAGTATCATTATTCCTTGAAATTGTGTAAATGTGTGACATATGTTACAGATTTTAATGTGTCATATGAATACCACATTTTGAAGACTTTTACTGTTCTGTAACCATTTTTTGCCCTGGAGTTGATATTGTTTGCACTGGAAGCCCACACTGTAACCAGTGTTAAATTTCCAGTTCACTGTAATACAATGAAATATCATGGAGTGATTAATGAATTAAGAAACTAAATTTTACAGCATATTTCTTGAGTAAGGTTGTCATCTTTGTAAATATATGGTAATCGCTTTGTAGAAGCACCAGATTAATGAAAGCATTGCTTTCATTTAACACCTCCCCAAGATTTTACAACATTTTAAACAATGGCTTTCTATATCAAACAATCCAAATTTGCATCCCAGTAGAGTAAAATGATATTTCAGTAAAGTATACGTCATGTTCATAATCCAGAAGGCCACTGTATGAATCTTCACTGTTGTGAGAACATGACTACAATAATACTGAATTATGTGACTTATATTTTTTAAAGTGTGTGTAATTAATTTCTTCATTGGACATTTCAATGAACCGTTTGTTCTTCATTATACACTTCAATTTACCCTTTGGTACTGAAAGACAACTGTAGTTGACAAGCACTGTGATGCAGTAAACAGAATGTCCACTATACCCATTGGCCAAGAACATGCAAAGCAGTCACTACCCATTTAAATCCTGAGTGTTTTGCAGAGTAAACTGGGCAGTGACCATTCTGACTTGCTCAGATTGGAATAAATTTCTGTTGACACACATTTGTAACCAACTTTAACAGTCATAGACAGATTTATTTTATTTATGAAAATAAATATTTATGTATCACTGATTTTGCATCTTATAATCCTAAACCATTCAGTTTAACTCTTTGTTGCTGAATGTGAAAGATGAAGTGGGGAATTAATGGAGATGTTACATTCACATACCTGAATTTGAAGCTCAGCTTGAAGACAGTTTTTATTTTAGCGTTAGAGAAATGCTGGGATAGTATATGAAATTAAGTTACAACTGCTTCCTTCCACATCCTTTCAGTTCATTGTTGATTAATCATTCTGCTGTTTGAGATATATATATATATATATATATGCAACCTGAGCAACTTACATCATGAAATAATTCATAAATAAATGAACTTATGTCAAGAATGTTATGATGTTGATCACGGAAGAATTGGGATGTTGACAGCATGCCACAAAGAGAAAGGAAAGTGTGTTTCATAACAGCAGAATGAGTAATTTACACAGGGAATGAAATTTAGGCATCCAAGCTAAAAGTACTTTGCCATATACAATCAATGCATTGTCATCAGACAATGGAATTTTTGATCATTCATATATACCAATGTATGCAAGAAATGAATAATATTAAATATGGGAATTGTTGGTTCGTACGCATAGTTTGGATGGAGATTGGAATCAGTTTTGGAAATTTACTACAGTTTCATTCAATTTTAGGATTGTTACTTAGTAGGAATGTAGTACTTAGCGCCACCACAGTGATACACTGAGAGGTGGACAAAGGGGCTAAAAATGTGAGAAAATGAATTACTGTATTACACCATAATTGCCACTACATGATTGTGAAGATTGTGTAGTTGTGTAACAATGCATCTGTACTTATAAATCATCTGTATGGAAGAGTTAATATTATTGTGCAGATTGTGGAAATGGAATAACATTGTCAAAGAAAGTGGGACAGAGAGAAGGGGGAATGGAATATGCTTGCTTGTTTAAGAACTGTGAAAGAAATTTGTAATAACAGCTGTGATCAGTGAGTATTGTAGGAAGTTCCATGTTTGTACAAATATTCATAGCACCTCTATGGTAAAGAATTTTTGGCTTTTTATTTTCTGTAAAAAATCCTGTGTTCAGTTTTCCTCCCCTTATTGTCATTGCATGTCAGACTGCCTGAATTTTTCAGCTACTGTAATTTATGATTTACACACCTGTGCTGCCATGTGTTTTCAGAAACTGGCCGTTGTGTGTTTCCTGTAAAATCTTGAAGTTTGGATTTGAACTCTTCTAGCAAAATCCCAGCTTCACATACACAATCTGTTGCATGCACAGAATCAAATATAGCTGTCACGTTTTAAATTGGAAAATGTGTCTTTAGACATGGTAATTATTTCAAAATTGTGAGCACACAGGGTTTCTGTTGAACTTGTTGAAGAATGACACAAAAGGCAACACCCTTTATCTCCTTTTCATTTCTTCAGTACTTTTTGTATATTTCATTGACATGTTATACAAAATATAATTTCTTGGTGGTAGAAGAGGAGCCAAAATATTATTCTTTTCAGTACCTGTAAATCAGCTGTGTTGGCTGAACCTGCTCCCTGGTGGAAAGGGTAAATAATATCAGTATTATTTCCATCTGGTGACCTGGGAATTTCATTGCCACACACCACCAGTTTGTAGGTGGTCACTATGCAGATTTATTAAAAAATTCCATAGGTTTGATTCTCAGTCTGCGATGAGGTAATGAAAATACAAGAGCATGATATTTATTGTATTAAACCAAATCAGGAAAAACAAACACCCATACAGACATTTAAGAATATGTGATTTACATATTTTGGAAGAACCATAGTGGATTTATGGGCTAAAAAAGTATGACCCTTGGGCAAAATTAAGTTGTATGTGACTGTAAGGAGTCTTAAATTTTTATACCCAGACTGATGTGAGCCACTGGGGATCATCTGGAATCTTTCTAGTAATGTGGTGTGCTTTTTAAAGTACGGTGTATTTTGATATCTAAACTGTATGCTTTGTGTTAATTTATTTTCTGGACTGACTGCATTGTGAGACACTACTGCTGTTAGGATACAGTTTATCTCAGAGTGGGAGGTAGAGTTAAATCTGCTAATTCATTTTAAATTTTGTAGCTTGTTTCACTCTGGAGTTAACACTTCACACAGTAAGCTTGCCAGTTGTGACTTATCAGAAAGTGACAGTTACAAGAGAAAGTGCAGGTGGATAAAGTTTTGCTTCAGCTTATGCATACCTGCTACAGAAACTCGCTTGATGCTAAAACTTGCTGTTATAGACAAAACAGTGAGAAGAGCTTACACATTTGGAAGGTTTACCATGTTCAGAAGTTAAGTGATCTGCTAATTAAACTGATCATTCAGGATGTCTATTCACTAGCAGAACAAATGATAATGTGGTGTGAATCTAGGAACTTGTTTTTGCGGATGAAAATGTGGCATCTGTCACCACCATCTGTGATATGCGTAATAGGGTGGGAATGTCATTTGTGTTATGACACAGAATTTGACGCAATCTTAACATGCACTGCATGTATGCAAAATTTATGCTTCACCTGCCGACTGACAAGCAAAGGAAGAATCCTGTCATTGTTTCTTCAGACCTTCAGGAAACTCTTTGCAAGCCCTGCTGTTCCCGTTGGAGTGATGAAACATGGGTTTATGTGTGTGACCCTGAAACAGAGGAGCTTATTATCTCTGTGCCTGAAAAGCATCAGGCAAATTTATTCTAGTGTGAAGGCATACTGATTTCTTTTTCACCATTTATAGAATCATGTAAATAAATTCATCCTTCAGGAACAAATTGTTAACCAGCATTTCATCTTAGGTATTCTGTGTTGTGTAGAGGAAGATGTGTGGAAGGAAAATCATGAGAAGTGGGGTGCTGATGATTGGTTTCTCCAGCACAACAATGCTGTTGCTCACCTGCTTTGCCTGTGTGTTAATTTTTTACTAAAAATATTATAAATTTTGTGTTGCATTCTTCATATGCAACAGTTGTAGTGCTGTGTCACAGGGTTTCAAGTTGGCATGGAATGGGAGGAAATTTAATGACATCACACCTCCAGTACAACCACAGGCTGCATTTGCCAAGTACAAAACACATGCTTCTGCCAGTGGTGCAGTCATTGTACATGTTGATTCAAGTCACAATAGTACTGCTTCAGAGGGGAGAGTGCAGGGAAAAAATACAACCTGGATGTTTGTCAGTTGCTTTGATGAGATTTGGTTGTATCAATCCATTTGTTGAACTCTTTAAAAACTAAAATTACCTAGAATTGTATTTAAAGATTTTCATACTGTGTGGTAAACTCACATTGTCTTGGTCATAAAAAACCAGTGAATTAATGCTGTGTAGGGACATAGTTCCTGTTCTGAGAACCATATGGAACACAGAAATACACATGTGCAGAATGTAGAATTTCTTTTGGTGTGGTGAGGTAAGTCATTGTGGAATGTCGTGGTGAGTGACCCAGCATCAACCAAATTCATAAAAAATATACACTAGTAGCAGTGGTCATGGAATTTAACCCTAATCCACACGGATGTATTCACAATTTAAACTTGGTGGTTATCTCTGTTCTGTCCTAATTTCCTTAGGTAATTTTTGCTTTATGTTCATGCAGACGTATGCTTATGTCTATTACTTTCGCTTTCTGTCATGTATTTATAGTCATTTTGCAGGTTTGTTGTTAGAAACTGTATGTTACTGTGTGATTTGAGGTTGTCATTGCATTATTGATGTAGATCATGGTCTTCTGTGATATGATGTCGTATTGATGGATCATTTTTTCAATGTTTCGTCAGAGCTTGCTGCCTTCATCTTCAGGGTAGTTGAGGATTAATTTGTTGGGAGATTGGTTACATCATGTAGCAAAAATGCAGGCTAGGTGATAATCATAATTGGCCAGTAGAAGGGGAGGTGATGGGGGTGGGCAGAGTCATGTGTATGACTCAGTAGAGGCAAGAAAAGCGGCATAGAGGAGTGGGAGGATGGAGCAAATCAAGAAACGTGGACTTAACTGGGAAGTTTAAGAAAGAGAACCAACTGAAAAAGGTAAGGTAGAAGGAGAGTCCGGTCTTTGGACCCTGAAAAGGGCCTTAGTGCTGTCCTGTAACCTCATGAGGATTTTTTTTTCTCTGTTCCTTTAAGGAGTGAATGAATGGTTTCTATGATTTGCCAAAGACCAGGCCATCTTCCCTGTTCATGTTGATGGGATTGAGCTCAATCTCAGTCACTTCCAGATGATAAGTCCATGCATTGGGCTTTGGTGAAGGACTCATAACCCCACTTTCAGTGCTAGAGGACCACATTGTGTCAGCCGGGCCACATATGCAATAGTATTATATCTGTGAAAGCTGCCTCTACTATGCATCCAAAGAATTTTCTTATGCAAAGGGGCCAGATGATAGACACACATTAGTTCTTGAAGTATAATCACTTTGTGCTCAGTTTTTTCTAACACTTTTTATTAAAATATGAGTTGGTGAAATAATACCTTTCCTTGTATTCTGATTGTGAGATGTTTAGGAAGGTTCAGGTGTCCTGAGATGTGATTTCATGTTTATTGTTTAATGGTCACTAGTGTTTCATGGAGCTTTGAGGAGATTTGAGCTTTGTGATTCCATTTTGAGTGCTAAATAATTACTGATTTGTGTGAGAAGCTGGATCACTCTTATCTGCAGGATCTCAGGAGTCCAAGATGGAGGCAGCCAGCCTCTTCTAATGTCAGTATCAATTTGTCAGTTGACACAGCATCATAGCCCACAAGACTTGAATCATCATCAGCACTGCTGTTAGAACCTCAGAATCTTGCAGATGTTTTGTTAATGCTACTGAAAACATGGTATTGGATAGAAAGTAATTGCTTCAGTAATAAGTGCTAGAATTCTGTATGTGTAACTATAAGTGTATTTATATTGTTGCAGGTTCAAGCATGCAAAGCATGTCAGCGCCATCTCCTACAACAGTGGCATGCCTATGAAGCACAGGGTGTGCCTCATTCAGAACGTAATTATGCTTTGAGGAAGAGGCCAGCTCCTGCTCTTGATAACACAACATTCATTTGCTATACATGTGCTCTCGAATATCCTTCATCTTCAATTCGTTTGCTCTACTGTTGTCCAAATCCAGAAAATGAACGTTATTTCCCAAACATAAGCTCATTACAGCGACCACCAGGGGCTCTTCCTATTTCTGCCCAAGGTGCAGTCCAGGTATGTTCCAGTTTATGTCATGGATTGGTGAAGTAGTTGAGTATGCTTTGTTTAATTTGTGTTATTTGGGGGTTGCAGTTTAGTAAAAATCAAGATCACAGTCTTCGGGAATGTTTTGTTTGTTTCTCCAACTGAATGCTTTTGGATGAGCTTCATGAGCGTGACAACTTCGTAAAAACCAAGGCTGAGATTTTAGAATAATATTGAAATGGTTCTTTAATCTTTTAAAGACCTGCATAAGTATGTGAATGCATTTTGGAAAACTCTTAGAAATACGTTTTATATGTTTAGGCACAAGGCAGTTTATCGCTTTTTAAGACATGCTGCATAATCTCTGTTTTATTTTCTACAAAATGCAGTTTATTTCAAAAGTGTTATCTTTTTCTGTTCATATAATGCATTTTCCATAAAACAAGCGTTAAAATTTAAATACTCGCCCCAGCAGGATAAAGGTTAAAGAAATTGGGTGTTAAGGTTGTGAATTGGACTTAGCTGACTCAAAATGGGGAAATGTTGCATGGTTCTGTGAATGCAGTGATGAAGCTACCAGTTCCATTCGTGTTTCCAGTAAAGGCTAGGGCTGTTACAGAACAACAAAACCTGAAAATATGGGCACTTTCCTATAGGCGTACTGTGTCCCATGAGGAGTACATATGTAGTAAAAAGTAAGGTTGATCCTGATGGTGTATGGGACAGTAGAGATACAGACACAGCTCCACACATTAACCTAAGTGGTAGCTGAAGATTAATTGTCAGTTTTGTGCCCTGGTTACTTTATGCCTGCGTCAGACACTCCTATATGGAGATTCAGTTTTGTGGGTTTTGAAGCCATGTTGATAACTAGTTAATGGTGCTTATATGGTGTAGGCAACACACTTCTCTAGAACATTAGTAGCAATTTGTCAGTTGATGTGGCATTGTATCCCAGAAGACTTGAATCTTCATCAGCCCCAGTCTGAGAACCTGAAATATCACAATCATAGTAACCATTGGACACAAGGTTGGGTGAGTCCAAGAGACAGGCTTCCAGTGTGCATGTGCATAAGAGAAAATTCTGTGCTCAGGTGGACATCAAGCCCTGATTACTTAGTTGTTGCACTCATAGTCTGATTGATACCAAGAAATATGTACTTTTATGCCAAATATTAAAATGATGTTATTTTGTTACAGGTGTGTTCAATTTGCTTCAAAACAATACCTCAGAAACATCAAGTTTTTAGTGGAGGTGGGTCATATAGTCATCCGGTGGAAGACAGTGAATTATGTAGGAGGCAAGGCCTCTCTCCACGTCCTGCAGTTGTTAAATCACCAGCTAGTGCAAGTGGAAGTGATATACGTTTCAAGCCATATGAATTGGGTGCCAGCAGTAAAAATGCAAGTGCTGGAGTTCCTGTCTCAACAGCAAAGCGAAAAGTGTCCACTGGAGGTACGGGAGATACAGGATCAGTACGTAGCAGTAGTGCAGGAAATGTAACAACTGCATCTCCTGGACCTGTTACTTCAGAACAGAATGGCAGTGGACAGCAGAATTTGGCTGCAACCACTTCAAGTAACAGCAGCCTGCAGAATTACCGTTGCTACATCTGTGCAGGTATGGGCATATCCTGAACTTTTCTTTGCATGGGTATGAGAAACCCCACTCACAAAGATATGGTGTTTGATGATAACACTGGGGAAAACACAAACTTTTAATTCCTCAAATTGTGGCATGGATTGATGTGTGTGGGCATGCGAGTTTATTTGGAGTTATGGTAGGCATGCATGTCAGGTGTGACAGTAAAGAGTCCTAGTCTCCAATCTTCACTGTGTCATCTGTTAAGTGGGGACTTTTGGTGACCTGTATCTGAAGTACCACTACATAAAACCAATGAGCATTACTGAGTATCATGTGATTTATGCATACGAAGAGGTGTGCTGTCTTGATGTAAAGTTGCTTATTTTTTTAAATGAAATTACTTTAAAATCACAGTTGATGTTGGAACAGTTCTTGTCCATTTGCTGCCTTATTCAGTGAAAAAAAATATTGCTGATGTTTGGGCACTCAAGTACAGGACCATTCTTCATTTGCATTTTTCTTCAGTGATCGTTTGTTGTTTTTAACTTTTAATTTTCATGGTACTGCTCATTTGCCTTCACTTCATTGTTAGACAGTGTAAATATTGATATTTTGACCTAGCTGTGCTTGCATAATTTTACGGCTTTGTGTTTAGATAGATAGAAACACTAATTCTGAAGAAGTGGAGCACAAGTGCAGAAATAGAGTTTGGAGAAGGGTTTACATTGCAAACAGCAGGGTGTGGAATGTCTGTTTTACCAAAAGAAAGGGTGCAGTCCAAAACTGTGTGAACAGATTGTATGAATTTCCTTCAGTTGAGAAATGTGGTGATGTGCTAGTGGAAGAGAGATGTTGGCCAATTTGGCAGCCCACAACCCACTCGACCAGTGGCCACTGATTGCAAATGTCATGTCATGTGTGCAGCACGTGACAAAGGCATGTACCATTCAAAGTTCCAGTATGCTAAGTGAGATTCCAAGTTCTTCCAGGAGTAACTGTGAAGGTCTTGGTGTTGTGCGATATAATGTCGTGTACCTATCCACCAGGCTACACAGTGTCATATCTCAGGAGAATCTTGTCTTTGGCTTTAGATTAAGGTTAGTTAAGATAGTATTAGTTTACTTTAACAGGTTATGGTAAGTGGTACTTCCGTTTCGTGTTATTTAATTTTCCAGTATTGCATGATTTAATATGCCATTGTATGATAATTACCATACATTACCATCACATTACAACACAACCTTATACAAATATTATTTTATTTACACTGATTGTGATCACTATGGATTAGTGATGTATTTCTTTTTGAGAATTATATGTTTTCTTAACTTCTGGACCTCGTGTGTAAAATGCTTTGCCTGTGTCTGAGATTTTAGAGTAAAACTTACTTTAGCCAAATCAGGTTTATGATTTGGAAGTGGAGTGTGGGTTATGAGACTGAATGACAGTAGGAGATTAGATTGGAAGTCAACTTGCAAGAATGTTTAGGAAAAAAAGGAGCAATAAACAGACCAGAAACTTCAAGCAGAATTATTAATGTGAAAACTTACCAGTCACATTTGAGACTTCCCTTCAGTGCTTCACGCAGTATTGTAAGGCTAGCATGAATTACAAATTGGAAGTTATGCATGATGTAGTCTGTTTACTTGCATAACTTTTTTTCAATATAGGTGTATATTTTCATCAGATATAACCTAAATGTTTTTCGTGGTTGAAATAACCAAATCTTCAGTTGGTTTGTTTGTGTTGAAAATCTATTACCTCACAAAATTTCAGTATCCCGCATTGAGTCTCACTCTGATCTCAGAATTTTGTATGATCTTGATGCTGTGCTATTCATGCAGGAAATCAAAACAAGCACACAAATGGTGTAGCCTCACTGTAGCTTCAAGTTACATGATGTTCATACCATGATTCATGAAAACTGATCACTGGAAAAAGTGGTTTGATCACACTGTCAGTTGTGTGGACAGAGTTAGTTTTAAAAAGAAGCAGGAAAACCTAGGAGTAGAGAGAAAGGGCAGTTTTCACTTATGAACTTTTAAACTGACTTTACATCACTCAGTCCTTATAATGGAAGGAGAAGATATGCGTTGTAAATACTTCAATTTCCAAATCATGTAAAAAATGCAATTTCCCATTTAACTTTAAACTTCTTTATCACATGAGTGAGATTTGAGGTCCACAGGGCTCTGAGTATTAAGATATTGGTTTTCTGAGATATGCCATGTGTTTGTTGATTGTCAGTGGCAGCCTTCATCTGCCCTGAATATGGCAGGTAGCAGATTCTTATAAAACAATGGTCTCTAAATTATTAATATATGAGGAACCCTTATGACTAAAACTGAATTTTCATGGAACCTCGGTAGAGTAAAAGTGTACTTTTTGGCTGAAAAAGAAATGAAACTTTTTAAAACCAACTTTTGTGTTCAGAAATATTTTACTAGCAGGATACTACACTTTATTCAAGGTGCAGGGATGCATGAATATAAGGGCTGCACAAAGAATCAAATATGTTCAAAGTGGATGGGTGACTGATATGCCTGTCCTCCATGTATTGTATTCTAGGTATAAAAATAAAATAAGTCTAGTTGTGAAAATCAGGATATTGTTATTGATGATTTACATTGAAAATGGAAGGAAGGAAAATAAAAAATGCAACATATTATTATCAGAATTATATATGTCAACTTTATTATAAAGGAAATGTGCTCTTGGAATACAGTTTGAATATGACTGCTCTAAAATACTGATAACCATCAACTGAACTCATGGCATCACACTCTTCCCACTCCCTCTAATGCATCTTATCGTATTTAGTAGTACTGGGAGGTTTGTTCATTGAATATGTGAACATAATTTGACTATTTACCAATTGACATGGCATCATATCCCAGATACTTGGATCTTCAACATAATTTGATTTATAATCACTGAAGACTGAGCAGTGCAGTAGGAATTATAGCAACACATTTTACATCGCTGTCAGGATATACAAGTGTGTTCTCTCTTCATTGTTCGTATTCTACATTTCGCAATAAATAAGTAAATACATTGTACCAGAAAACCATTTTTAAACTCAGTGTATGTATATGTGTGCACATATGGGTGTTCATACACAAATATGTATGACTCTGTGCATGCGTGCGTGCGTGCGTGGGGGCAGGCAGGAATGATATATTTGTTTTTAACTGACATTTAAATTATTTGTGTGTGTGTTTTAAATAGATACTTTGTTTTACATACTGGTTATAAGTTTGGTCTCTTGCAGTTTTATTTTGCTGCCTTTTGTTGGCAAATAGAAGCTCCGTTTCATTCATCCGTTTCGTCAATTCATTTGCGTAGGACACATCCATAGGATATGTACTTTAAAATCTGTATATATAACAGCATATTTAAAGTTGCGTACATTATTACATGTTTGTAAAAATATTTGCTGTATTACAAGAGTTCCTCATATATAATTTAAACACCACATTGATAGTGAGATATACTGTACTACAAATTCAGTAATTTTCCCCATAGCAGCTCATACATGTTTTGTGAGTTGTAAGACATACTTTGTGTATCAAGAAAATTAACTTAATTCCAATCAAAACACTGTATATAAGAACAGGTCATCTTTCCAAAAATACATAATTAAGCACTGTATTTTACTAAATAATAAGACATATATTCACGTATGGAATAGAATATATGTTGTAAGAGAAAGGCTGTTAGCTTTCTCCTAAATTGCTCTATTTTTTTCATCTTTCTCCGTTGACTTGGCAATTTTAAGAACATTAGGTTTGCAAAACTGACAGTGAAGCTGGACCCTTCGGCTCATATTATAGTTGAAGATTTCTGTATTTTTTCCAACTGTCCTGTGTTTATTCTTTTATAGCATACTGTTTTCCTTATATACACATACAAGGCATTGTAGCTGTGTTTAGATTTTTAAAACTTTCCCTGCAAGAAGTGTATCTCCCTACATTGCTAATTAGTCGTGTCACTTTTTTGTAATTTAAAACATGCTTGATTTTAGAATCACCACTCCTACAAAAATTAAACCTTGTGTCATGCAGGAATGGCAGTGTACAAAACAGATACTGATGTAATATATGTACTCACTATATCCTTAAGAGATAGTGTTACATAATAACTCTTATGGCATTTGGAACTTAGACATTCAATATGTACATCCCATTTTATATTTTCATTAATATATATATATATACACACACACACACACACACACGTGCGCACGCGCGTATATATATCCAGGAATTTTGTTTCAAATTTGCCAGTAATATTAATACAATCAAAATTAATTTGTGCTTTCAGTGGATTTTTCTGTTGCCAGATATGAAGAGACATTACTGTTGTCTTCTCAGTATTTTTCATAAGACTGTTTGAGTGAAACCATATTTATAGCTCATTTGTAAGTCGTAAATTTTGTGTTGAAGAACATTTTCATATGCTACTCTTACTGGGGTATTTGTGTCATCTGCAAATAAAACTATTGATTTTTGAATGTTTATTGGGAGATTATTTATTGAAACAGTACTGGTTCAACAATTGATTTTTCAGGCATGCCATCTTTCATTTTACTTAAGGCTGAAACGTATATTTCTTGTTTTAGGTGTATTATAGATTAGCATACAGTTCACTTAAATTGAGCATAAGGTGCATGTACAGTGCCCTGTGTTAGACCATGAAATATGCAGTGTCAGTATTGATTTCTGTTTGTGGAGAATTAAGTGTAAAAATTGTAACTGTCTGGCTAAATATGTTTTGTTTTATATGGCTTTTCAGATTAGTAATTTGCGCTGAGTGCAGTTAGAGTTTTATGCAGGAGTGACAGTATTAGGATTGAAGTAATGTAACACCTGACCAGATCAGCTGTGTACATGGGTGATTTACAGTAATGCAACACATGGGTAGTTAGTGTTAGTTGAAATTCTGGGTTACTGACAGTGGTTTGTTTTAAAAGAATAGTTATGAGCAGTGGTGTTGCTGGGTTCTTTGGTGCCTGGTGCATGTAATAACACTGGCCACCCATAACAGAAATTATTACCTTTAAAAAACCATGATTTTTTAATTGAATTTCCGTTCATATGGCTCAATTATTTTGCCAACCCTTGGACTTTGCTTCCTGGGGCAGCTTCACCACTCCCTGCTCCCAAGCTTTGGCCTGTGGATGAGAGTGTTTTGTGTTCTGCTTTGAAAATTGATGGATATATGGTTTCTGTGTAGGTCTCTGCCCAAGATCCCATATGAAGTGGTTATCAACGAGTCCAGAAGGAATGAACTCCCATGCAATGCACTTTCCTTGCTTGCGCAATATTGCCTGCAACTCAGAAAATGCATGTATGGATTCTCATGGGCGTGTCTTAGCTTGTTCCCGGTGTGTCAGCCATCTTTCCCAACAGTGGGAAAGCCTTGAAGCTGAGCGAGTTCCTTTAGAACGCAGAAGGTAACCCACTTTATAAACAAAGTTCTGGTGTGTGTTATGCCAGCAACTGACAATGTCTTACTGAATGTGCAACTTGTGACTTAATGGCATCATGATCAGTTGTTCCATGATTTACCTCAAAGCGAGGCAAGTAAAGTCACCATCTGAGCTGTGGGTAGAACTCAATAAGCCTACTTCCCTTTTACAAAGACTTCTAGTCCTAGAAGTTTTTTTGTTATGTTATATGTTAATAATTTACATATATGTAAGTGAACAGTGCTCTACAGTTTGGCTGGTCAGTTATCCTTGGCCCATGGGTGAATGGTCCTAAAACTGAATCATACTTGCATCAGGAGTTTTTCATGTTTCATGGAATTGTAGATGTGTTGTAGACTGTTGCTGATATATTCATCTCCATTATCCTTTTTGTGAAGAAGAATATTTACAAAATGCATACATTAAATTTTTGAGATATTACCTGTGTTTGGCACTGTTGCCATATTTCTAATTGTTGACTTATAAACAGTATTTTGTATATAATTTTTGTGATGGTGATAATATCTTCATACAGACTTTGATATCTAGCTCCAATTGCTTGGGCACTTTGTTAACCACCTATGGTGCCATAAACCAGAAAACCACATTGTTGTCAATGCTGAGTAGACACTTGGTCTTACACTGCAGGATGGAAATGCAATCTTTTATATGTAAACATGGATTTTACTTTAAGAGTATTTACAACTAAACAATAGTGCTGAAGTCATGCCTTGTTTGTTAGGTATGATGTACCAAGTCCAGGTGTTGGTGGTTCTTCAATGGCAGTATCATGTTGGAATGGAGATACATCCCAAGTGACTGTGTCTCAATCAGGAACTCCACCAAATATAACTCCTGAACATTCGACTACAGGCAGTTCAATCTACTGTTTCCTTTGTGGACTTCATTCTGACTTGACATTAGCTCGTGTGCTTTATGGTAGGCCACAGGTGAGATATGAACTTCCATCTGTTTGCCATGTATGGTGTTTTGTGCAGAAATAAGCAAACTGTTATCAGTATTTCCATCTGCGTTTATATTTGTCCCTGAGGCATAATGTTTTCTATTTTGAAGGATTCAGTGAGCAGGATTGTGTGTATATTATTCCACATTTATTCCAGAAAGTGTTTAGATTTTAGGGCATTTGCAAAATTACACAAAGTGATTGTTATCTTTGTCATGTCTGTCTGCCCATCCACATGGAACACCTCAGCTCACACTGAACAGATTTTCATGAGATTTGATATTTGAGTATTTTTTTGAAAATCTGTCAAAATTCAAGTTTGATTAACACTTGCCGTCTGCGCGGCATACTAGTACTCAGCGGCATCTCATGCCTGCTGTCTGGTCAGAGTACTTGTACTTCTCAATTTTCATAATCTTGTTAAAAAAGTGTATTGGCGATATTGGCTTCAGGTCTGTACCATCAGACTCCTCCATGTTTGTAGTTTCAATGATTCTCGTTACCTTCGTGCAAGCCATGTAAGTGCATATGCTGGACTCTCGTGAGGGAACGGTTACGCAACAAGCTGTTTGATGTTTGACTCAATGGTTGCCTATGTTTTATCGCAGCTGACCTCTGACATCAGATGCATTGAATCACTACACCCCCTCTCCCAGCATTCAAGTCTAAAGTATCAATGAGGTCTGACTAGTCAGCTGATGTGTTGCGCGCCACAAGCAACATGGAAAATCCTGGACCAAGTTCTATTGCAGAATACTTCACAAAAAATGTTTATCGGAACTGATAAAATAAGTGAAATTTTCAATGATTTGGACTTAGATGGTGTAGTTTTAGTGAACTTTCTGACAGCAACAGTGCAACATAAATTCACCCTTCAGCAGCAGCAGCAGCATTAGCAGTAGCAGCAAGGAAGAGGAAGTTGTCCAGCCAGAACCTGACAGAGGCAGGAAGAGAACATACAAGGACCTTCCTAAATGCACCAATACAGATTTTGAGTTAGGTTGGAAAGAACAAATTCAGATGGTTCAGAAACCTGCACTCTCTGGAGTATCAGGGATAAATAAAAATTTTGATGTAACTCAAGACAGCTCTCCCTGGCATATATTTGAAACATTCTTCAGCCCAGAAACGTTCAAACTTATACAGAAGGAAACAAACCGGTATGCAATGCAGCAAATAAACAAAAAGAAACATGAGGGCCCTCTGAAACCCGAATCTGTATTTGCATGGTGGAATAGAGTCTCATTACAAGAAATACAAAAATTCTTTTCAATAATCATACATATGAGCATGTTATGCACATCATCTCTGCAGGATTACTGGAGTTTGCTCCCAATAATTCACACCCCACATGCAACTTCTGTTGGAATGTCTCGGGATAAGTTCCTCGCATTATTGGCGATGCTCCAGCTGAATAACAGCGATGCAAAGGCAGCTGGGGGACAGCCAGGCTATGACCCACAATTAAAAATTTGATCAGTTATTGACACATCACAAAATTTCAGGACGTCTACACACCAGAAGAACAGCTGACTATTGATGAGGCAATATACCCATTTCAAGGGTGTATATTCTTTTGTATTTGTATCAAAGGTAAGCCCCACAAATATGTGATAAAAATGTTTGAACTTTGTAAGGCAAAAAGTGGCTGTGTCTACAACCTGGAAGTATATACTGGGGCATATCCAACCAACCCAGAACACAACATGGTGGTCAGTGTTGTTGACAGGTTGTGTGATAAAATAAAAGGGAAGGGCCACTGTGTGTACATGGACAGATGGTTCTCCAATTCAAAGATCTTTGGCCATTTATGGGGTTGCAAAACAAAGGCTATAGGCACAGTGAGGTCCAACAGATAAGAAATGCCTAAACAAGCATTTTCTGGAAAATTTAAAAAAGGCGAAAAAATATCATGCCAACGGGATCACTTCTTGGCCACCAAGTGGAAGGACATCCATGATGTCTTTTTTCTAACCACTGCAAAAAAAAAAAAAAGGTCGCTGGAAATTTCCTACGAAAAAGTCGCCAAAGGATTGGTTGCTAGTGCCGATACGGAAACTCAAGTGCAAAGTCAGTCTAGCAGTCCAGCTGGCAGACTTGTAGGGAGAGACCATTCTGTATATAGAATTCCAGTGAAACAGGCTAAACTGGAGGGAAAATCTAAGTGCTCATGTCATGTGTGTGTGTGGAGGAAGAAGCAAGCTTCAGACTGGGAAAACTGTGCAGAAATGCACTACACTGTACTGCCATAAATGCAGTGTAGGGCAGTGTTTTGAAGTGTATCACACAAAACTGAATTACTGGGAGTAAAAGTAACAACTGATTTTCAGAAGCAGTGCCGCAAAAACCTTATTTCTGTGCAATGTGTAAATTGTAGTGGACATCTAGTTACTATAAATTTCGTGATTCTGGCCTCAAAATTTCCACTTGTGGTGTCCGACTCCAAATACAAGTAACTATTCCATTTTTTGTGCATGAGATACAGAAAAACTTCTGCTGTGGTGTGTAAAACTTTCGTAGTATTGTGACAGGAAATAACATACTTTTTAAATTTTTTTTCAGTACCCTTAAAGTATGCTGGCAGCAGGATTTTAAAGTTTAAATGCTGGCTGGAGGGAAGTGTTAAAATATGACAGGAATAGCAGGCTGTTTACTTGAAGTTGTGTGTACATTTGTGATATCTTGCTGAATTCATGTTAGATAAGAAGTGCTTAGACAAAAGTTGTAGAGAAAATCAAAATATGCACTTTAAATTTGGTAATGTTTTTAAAAAAAATCTTGCCATTTTTGAGATATAGTTGAAAGATATGACAGAGCTCTACAGGCCACAGATGACAATATAATACAACACATGTGTTTGGCATGCTGCATAACTAAGGCTACTGACACACACACAGAATATGTAATTCTTACTGCCTTTCCACTGCAACAATTGTTATGCAAACATGCTGCGGTGTTATGTTTATATGTACATTGCCTTTCTTGTTATACATTTTTATTGCCCACTGAAGGTTGTAATGACAGTTACTTCACTGTAATCATGTTTGGTTTACTGATGATAACTAGAGTTATTTATTTCATCTTCTATAGGACTTGCTGTATGTCCAAGCAAATTGTTAAGATCTGCAGCAGTTACAGGCTTTTTAGACTGTGGGGTTTATCATGTGGTGTCTTTGTGTTTAGGTGTTAACTTGCTGTGGCGAATATTTTTTGTTGTGGTACTGCTTTCAGGGTCGGAATGCACCATTTTTCCCATCGTTGTTGGCACATGTGTCACCTCCCAATGCAGAGCAGCTGAGGGAAGATGGTTCAGCTTTGGTGTGCACTTTCTGCTATCACTCACTGCTGGCCCAGTGGCGCCATTATGAGCAGCTTCATGGAACTGGATCTGCCATAGCTGCTGACAAACGAGAATACAACACGCATGACTTCTGCTGTTTTGTGTGTGGCATTACAACTTACAGAATACGCGTTCGTGCACTGCCTGTCAAGGTAATGAAATTCTCATTATTATGGACTTAAGCTTGGCTGCGGTAATTTGAGAATAAGGTACTGAGGAAGATATTTAGGCCTAATGGGGAGAAAGTAACAGGAGGGTGGAGGAAGCTAGGCGGTGGGGAGCTCTTTATTAGATAATGTTCGAGTTAACTAGTTAAAGAAGAATGAGATGTGTTGGGCATGTGGAATGTAGGGGATAGAGGAGAGGTGCAAACAGGGTTTTGGTGGGGTAACCTGAGGGTAGGAGACCACGTGGAAGATCTAGGCGTAAATCGGAGGCTAATATTAAAATAGCTGTACAAGAAATATAGGATAGGAGGTTATGGACTGGATTGATCTGGGGAATTCCGTGACTAGCTGATGAACTGTTGAATTCTCAAGAGGGACTATGGACCAGAGCTTAAGTATCACCATAATTGCTTGCTTTAGTTTGTTATTGTCTATTTTTAATGTACTTTGCTCATATTACAGGAATTTTTTTGGAACATTTGTGGAATATTTTGGAAAAAAGTGTAACTTAAAACTTAGAATGTTTATCAGCACAGTGGCCTTTTCGGTAGAAAGTAGAGAGAATGGCAAACTTGATGTGCTAATTTTAATGTACAATATACAGGATTTCCCATTTCTACGCTATCATCGTCAGCCAGAACGTAGTTTGTTGCTGGAGAACGGGGACTTTGCTGTGGTATGCCTGGATTGTTATGAGACATTACGCACTCAGTCACTGGAGTATGAACGCTGGGGACTGCCTATTGAGAAACGAGAATATAACTGGATAACTCAGCCACCACCTCCAGAGGACTCACCAGAAGCAACAGTAGCAAGGCTACCATCTGGAGAACGCTCGGAAAAATTGGTAAGCCCATATTATTATACCACAAAATAATTGGTTACTGCTCACTTGAGTATTAATTATGTTGTAGGTTTTATTTTTAATGTGCTGACTATTAAAATGGCGCCAAGATATTCTCAGTATTGTGACCAATCTAGTTGTTGGACAGTGATCAGACATTGTGACATGATGGAAAAGGGAGAAATTTTGCTCCTTGTGAGAATTCATTTGAAACATAGTTTGGTCACTTCATTGATTGAGCTACTCATTCTTTGTCATGATGGTGACAATGAAGTTGAAGATGATGACAGTGATAATGACAACAACGATGTTGATGACAATGGTCACAACAGTGGCAAAGTGTCATAAACAACAACACCAACAATAACAACAATGACGACGACAACAACAACCATAACAGATACAAGTCTTTTAATGTCATTTGAAAAATTATTGCAGGTGCATCCAATTATGACAACCCGTCCTTCCCGCAAGAATTGTTCACCAAAAATTTCTGCTGATAAGAAGCAAGGGTCCGTCGCGAGTAAGACACAGCACTCATTGGGGAACAGTGGCGAAAAGGTGGATCAAGGTAGGGAACGTCATTTTGATGAGATTGTGTAGTAGCTGTTTGGCATTCAGCATGGAATGCAGTTGTATCATAAACTTCTAATCTGTTGAATGACTACTTTTTGTCATATGCGAGTTAGGTGTTTGATGTAGTCAGAATTTTCATAAAGCATTGCAAATTTTTCTGTTGCCTTTTGCAGCGAAAAACAGCTTTTATCCAAATATATTGCTGTATTTACAGTTCACTAAATAATTAAGACCAAAATCATAAATTCCCCATACATTACACACAAAAAGTAATCGTCATTAGGTTGGTGGTTGTGTGCCATACCATCAGTTGATCCATCTCCACCCAGAAATGTTTTAAGCGGTTTTCAAAACTGTGGTAGAAATAAGAGAATTGTTATTTAGGAAGAAAAATGCGTGTACCAAAATAATTGTCCAAGTATATGCATGTGCTCAAAATACAACATTTAAGAATGATTTTAATAAATAAGGCAGGTGATATATTCAGAATAACTGTGGACTCTACATGTGCCCAAGACTAACATGTAGTAATGAAATGCCACCTTCTGTTGGCTGGCTGCAGTGAGGCTCAACTGAAGTATTTTTTACACAGTGTCTATTGTAGTAGGAAAAGAGACAGTCAAAGAATGAAAACTATTTAAGTTCATGTACAGTGGTAATATATTTTATCAATGGCATCCTGTTGTGATATATAGGAATAGACTGTAGATGGAAAGTACAAACCTTAAACTTCAGCTGAATTTAAATCAGTTTTATTGCTTGTTATATGTTGCAGCTTTTGTGAAAAGCCATTATCAGACAAAAGTACATGAAGGAAGATAATTAAATTCATGTTAAAATGATGCTTTTTGAGGTAGCTGAGGTCTCAGCTTTACAAAAATTGGAGTTTTTAAGCCCAAACTAAATAAAAGTCAAGATTTATATTTAAATATAATAAATGTATATCATATTAAAATATTAATATTTTATTTTGTTACTTCAGGTGTGAAAGGGAAGCTCTGGAATACAATTTTAATATTTTTATGTAATATACATTTATTATATTTTAATACTGTAATCTACAGTCTTGTCTTTTGTCTAGTCTTGGCTTATACAACTCCAATATTCATAAATTTGAAATCTAAGCCTGTGGAAGAAGGACCATTTTAATGTGTTGTATTTAATTATATTTCTTCATTTATTGTTAATTGCCTGATGATGGCTTTTCATTAAAGCTGAAACATGTAGCAAGCAATAAAAGTGATATAAATTCAGTTGTGGTTGACACTTTGTACTTTTCTTCTACTGGAAGATTTTAAGTTTGTTTATTTCTTATAACAGTAGCTAGTAGGTGTGAAAATGGCAGGCTGCAACATGAAAATAAATCCTGAACTTGTGTGTTCTGGTTCTTCACTTAGCAAGAAAGATTCGTGCATGGAAAGTTTTCATATGGGTGAACAAGTTTGCATTGGGGATGTGTTTAAGTCTCATAACACACAGACCACTTGGGTATGCACTCGTGAAGTATGGACAGTTGTTTTAAGCGAGTGATTTCATATAAAGCACTGCTGCTGATTTGGCCATGTGACTGGTGGGTGCCTTCATACAAGATGATTTCGTAGCTACTTGGCAAACATGGGAAATGAAGGTCACTGAATAAATATGTGTGGTTATGGAATTGGTTACTGCTGAAGATTTAATTTCTGCAATTGAAGCCTGGCTGGCCCTATGGAATTCAGTTACTGAACAACGCTTTAACAAGATTTGTATATAGAATGCGTGGGAAGAAGAGATTTTAAAATTTCAGCCACTCTTCAACAAGAAAACTCAGGGAAAAAAAATAAGACAACATTGGTAAGTTTATTTGTTTAATTTATGATAGATATTCAAGCTTTTGTGGTGGGTTTTGTTAGTTGTTTTGGAGGAATATTTCTACCCCCACCTTCAGGGTAATGGAATTCAGTGTCTACTGAATGTAATTCTGTTACCCTGAAGGCATAAGCAGTATGTTCTTTCAAGACTTTTTGGTGCTGTACTGTGATCCTAAACATTGTCAAAACATAGGAGACTATTACCTGATTTATTTGCTGCATTTCATTCGTTTACAATTAGTATTAGATCTTAAGTGGAATGGCTCTTGACGTATGTCACTTAGAAAATAATTTACTTATTGATCATGAATATTATTGTCAGTTTTTTTTACCATGTAGTTTAATGGCTGGCATGTCTTAAATACCTTAACAATATGAGGTATTCTCAGAATACCTTATACCAGATTATGAAGCGGACAGCAAATTTTGATAATGTCCTCAACGAAGTCCAGGACAGCATGAAGAGTTTTATGGAAAACAAATTTTTTTTACAACAATCATGAAAGTGAACTCAACATATTTTCTCATTCTTGAGAAATGGTGTTTAAACACCCTTTTCTCAACTATAAGAGGTAACCTCTGTTTGGTTACAGTACAGATTGATAAAGTTCAAAATATCCATTGCCAATATAACAAATTGCCTAGTGCTGGGTCCTATTACAAAGGCTGGTCTTCAGAAATATGAAGTGCATTGTCTTTTAATTTTGTATTAAGCTCAGAGTGTTAGAAATTTGTTTAATCGTGTGCTCTGTAATAAGCCCTTACATTAATGTAGAGGAACTGCTAATTTGAGTCATACTTGTAATAAGAAAAGATAAAAATGCTTGTAATTGCAGTAAAGAGGACTGCTGTCTGTTGGCTTCATGACCTTGATGTTCTTGCTGTCCCTTGCAGCTGCACAGTGGGGAAGGTTTGAGTATTTTCAAGACCTGAAGCTGTGTGAAACCAATGCTGTTACAGTCTGTAAAGGGATGAAATCAGTAATGCTGCATAATTTACCACCCTGCTTCTCAAGCACATTGTATGATTTTAGCAGCTGTAGATGTGCCATGTCCATGCTAAAAACATAAATTCATAAGTGAGCAGTCAGGAGCCACATGCCTGGTACAGTACCTCTTACTAATACACTGGATGTGCTGTCATATCTTGAGAGAGAACAAATTTAATTTTGGAATGTGGATAATAAATATAAATAATGTAATTAATAAATACTTTTATTTTCCACTCAGCTGCCTGTCTGCAACAAAAATAGAAGATTTTGCAAGACAGCTGTGGTTGTGAATTGTTATTTGAAGAAATGAAAAATTGGGTTCGGCAATCAAAGCGAGTAGGAAGGAATATACTTACTATGTCCAGCTGAATTTCTTGAAGCTGTAATGAAACCAACAAAGATGAATCTTGAAGAGGGAGAGGATATGCAGTCAATGGAAGGAAGTGTAGAAGGTTTAAATACAGCATATCATGCTTCATATGTGCTGCCAAAAGGAAGTTGCCATGGTTTATGTAAGAAGGAATCATCAGAGAAAGACAGTATTGAAAGATAAACTGTTAGAAGGACCAAGCAGATAACCAGAACCACTGATGAGGAAACCCTGTTTATGCTTTCTGTAGTTCCAGAATCAAGAACAATTCCAACTTGGTGTCAAGAATGAATTACTAAATAGTCTTGAAACTCCTAATTTACAACAGCATGGTGCTTCTAGTTTTGCTCCTGTTATGTCGTAGACACATCATTTCAGTATACCTCTTGCCCATCCATAAGAGCAGTGTGCTTTTTATATTGAAAAAAAAATCCCATCAAATAAACCACATTTCATTCAAACTCTTGAATTCAAAATATAGTTACTCAGTTGTCTTCACACCATCTGTAGTAGTAAATTGGATTTTTCTGTCCATCTACGAGGGGTAGTCGGTAGGTTTCTGGATTGATGATTTAAAACACAGAAAGGCCTACCTTAGACATTAGGGGCCGGCATCACTTTCAAAGTAGTCCCCTTCTGAGGCTTGACAATGATCCCAGCGGCGCTGCCAGTTTTTGAAGCATTCCTGGAAGTCATTTTCTCATAGCGTGTTCAGGACGGCCTGCGACTCTGCTTGAATTCCTCCAGCGTCTGAAATCTTCGCCCCTTAAGCTTCATTTTCAGTTTTGGAAATAAAAAAAAATCGCTGGTTGCAAGGTTGGGCAAGTAGAGACGATGTGGCACCACAGTCATGTTGTTATTGGTCAAAAACTGTCGAGTCAGGAGGGCAGCATGGGCTGGCGCATTGTCATGATGGAGCAGCCATGTGTTGTTCCGCCACTGATTAGGTCGCTTCCTTTGCACATTCTCCTGTAGACATTTCAAAACTTCGACGTAGAATGCAGCATTAACTGCTTGACCAGGAGGAACAAATTCTTTGTGAACAGTTCCCTTCTGATCAAAGAAACAAATCAACATTGACTTGATGTTGCTTCTCTCTTGCCTTGCCTTCTTCAGTTGAGGTGAGCCCGGACTTTTCCATTGACTGGATTGAGTTTTGGTTTCCAGGTTGTAGGTGTAAACCCTGGTTTTGTCACCCTTAATGACATTCGAAAGAAAGCCGGGGTCGTTAGCAGCATTTTCTTTGAGGTCCAAGCAAACGTCAAGTTGTTGCTGTTTTTGGTCGACACTTAGGAGTCTGGGCACGAACTTTGATGCAACATGTCTCATCTTCAAATCTTCTGTTAAAATTTTATGACAAGTTCCATGACTAATTCCCACTAGCATACTGACTTCATCATTGGTACGACGATGGTCCTTGTGGATAATCTGACGCATTCTCTCAATCATTTCTGGCATTGAACTGGACACTTGTCGACCAGAGCGTTCATCATTATCAATCGAAGTTCTGCCTGCCTTAAATCGGGAAAACCACTGAAATGTTTGGGAATGACCCATAGCTTCTTCCCCAAAAGCTGTCTTCAACATTTCATAACATTCTGTAGCAGTTTTCCCTAACTTGAAACAGAATTTGATGCAGGCGCGTTGTTCACGGAATTCCGCCATCTCAATGATCGCAGAGAGAACATTGCACCTCTTGATAAAAGGTAGAGTTGCGTCACACATGATGCACACAGAAAGCTGGCTTTCAGCACACTAGCCCATGATACCTTGGGAATAATACCTCTAGCAGCTGGTGTGGTAATTACACTCTGTACGAGCACAAAAAATTCAGTCCAGGATCTTGTTTACTACACCACGTTTATGTTTCCATTACCTCACCCTTACCCTGTCTTATCATTTCATCATTAGTTATTTTTTACTTTACTTGTCAGATGATGCGATACAGCTGAAAACCTGTGCTATGTAAATTATACGATGGTCATACCGAAAGTCCTGAGCAACTTTCTTTTTGCTTGCAAACCAGGAACAGCAGATGAAGGAGAGTATGGTGGTAGATGGAACCAGCTGTTGTGTTATCTTTGAGTGTCTTGTGATGTCAATAGCTTGCATCACGTGACCAGTATCACTCCTAACAAAATGGCCGACAACGATATGTCGTTTCGCCAGCGTGCTGTCATCGAATTTCTCATTAAAGAGGAAATCCCTGCTGCAGAAATTCACCAGAGACTTCAGCGTGCTTATGGAAGT
>Ga0123354_10000645_pt1 | contig 36681 bp, 34 predicted proteins | sample TergutLab28metaG_2_FD_97872 | JGI IMG/M metagenome (GOLD analysis project Ga0123354, IMG submission 97872) | Labiotermes labralis P4 segment gut microbial communities from Petit-Saut dam, French Guiana - Lab288 P4 | ecosystem: Host-associated > Arthropoda: Insects > Digestive system > Gut ... | reverse complement strand
CCGCCGGGCTTCATCGACATTGATGTCGCCCGCCAGTTGCGCGTACGGCGAGATGATCGCGGTACGGGTCAGGGTCACCGACACGAAGCCGCCATCGACCGCGATGATGTGGCGGGTACCATCGGAGGCTGTCACTTCGGCCGTTCCCGGTGCCAGGGTCGAGATCAGGGGGATGTGATGAGCCAGAATGCCAATCTCGCCCTCGGTCGTCGTCGCCACGAGCTGGGTCGCCTCACCCTCCCACACCAGCGCGTCCGCCGACACGATCTCAACCCAGAAGGTGGCGGCCATCACGCGCTCTCCTGCTTCAGATCGGCCGCCTTCTTCATCACGTCATCCATGCCGCCGACGTTGAAGAAGGCCTGTTCGGGCAGGTTGTCGACCTCGCCGCGGCAGATCATCGAGAATCCCTCGATGGTGTCCTCCAGGGCCACCGTCGACCCCGGTACGTTGGTGAACTTCTCCGCCATGTACGTGTTCTGAGACAAGAATTGTTGCAACCGGCGAGCCCTGGCCACCACGACCTTGTCGTCTTCGGAGAGTTCGTCGACGCCGAGGATGGCGATGATGTCCTGCAACTCCTTGTTGCGTTGGAGGATCCGCTTGACCTCGACCGCCGTGTCGTAGTGGTCCTGCGCGATGTACTGGGGGTCCAGGATGCGGCTCGACGACGTCAGGGGGTCGACCGCTGGGTACAAGCCACGGGAGGCGATGTCGCGGCTGAGCTCGGTGGTGGCGTCCAGATGCGCGAAGGTGGTCGCCGGGGCGGGATCGGTGTAATCGTCGGCCGGTACGTAGATCGCCTGCATCGACGTGATGGAGTGGCCACGGGTGGAGGTGATCCGCTCCTGGAGCTGGCCCATCTCGTCGGCCAGATTGGGTTGGTACCCCACGGCGGAGGGCATCCGCCCAAGCAACGTCGAAACCTCCGAACCGGCCTGGGTGAACCGGAAGATGTTGTCGATGAAGAGCAGCACATCCTGATTCTTGACGTCGCGGAAGTACTCCGCCATGGTCAGCGCGGTCAGCGCCACCCGCAGCCTGGTCCCCGGCGGCTCGTCCATCTGCCCGAACACCAGCGCCGTGTCCTTCATGACACCGGCCTCGATCATCTCGTGGATCAGGTCGTTGCCCTCACGGGTCCGCTCCCCTACCCCGGCGAAGACCGACGTACCGCCGAAATTATGGGCAATCCGGTAGATCATCTCCTGGATGAGCACCGTTTTGCCCACACCGGCCCCGCCGAACAGCCCGATCTTGCCGCCCTGGACGTACGGCGTGAGAAGATCGAGTACCTTGATCCCGGTGTGGAGCATCTGCGTCTTCGGCTCCAAGGCATCGAAGGCCGGCGGATCGCGGTGAATCGGCCATCGCTGCGTCACCTCGACCGTCGATATGTCCTCGTTCAGGCAGTCGCCGGTCACGTTCCAGACCCGGCCCTTTGTGACATCGCCGACCGGTACCGAGATCGGGCCGCCGGTGTCGCGTACCTCGGCGCCCCGGACCATGCCATCGGTTGGTTTCAGGGAGATGGCGCGCACGATGTTGTCACCGACGTGCAGCTCGACTTCCAGCGTGATCTCCCGCGATGCATCCTCTGCCGCAATGGTGACCTTGAGGGCGTTCAGGATGTCCGGCATCTGGTCGGGCGGAAACTCGACATCCACCACCGGTCCGATGACGCGGACGACCCGGCCGATCGCGGGTGTGGCTTGCTGGGTTTGGGTCATGGTTGGTTCCTCACTCTCACTCGGCCAGCGCCGAAGCGCCGCCGACGATCTCGGTGATTTCTTGGGTGATCTTGGCCTGGCGGGCTTGGTTGATCTGCCGTGTCAGACCCTCGATCAGTTGTTGGGCGTTGTCAGTGGCCGATTTCATGGCCTTCTGCTTGCTGGCCAGTTCGCTCGCCGCCGCCTGCATCAAGTAGAAGTGGATCCGGTTGCGGACGTAAAGCGGCAGCAGCGCGTCCAGGACGGTCTCGGGGTCCGGCTCGAAGACGTACAGCGGCATCGCCTCGTGTGGTTCGTCGCCGTGGACGACGTGGAGGGGCAAGACGCGCCGGACGCGCGGTTCCTGGACCAGCATGGACTCGAACCGGGTGTAGACCACCTGGATCTCGTCGACCCCCCCGTCGTTCACATCGGCCAGGAACCGGGCGATCAGTTCGTCCGAAATGGCATCGGAGTTGGCGTAGGTCGGCTTATCGGAGAAGCCCGCCCACGTCTTTTCCAGCGGCCGACCCCGGTACTGGTAGTAGGCGATGCCCTTGCGCCCGGCCATGTAGGTCACGGTCTCGCGGCCCTCGTCTGTCAGGGTCCGCGTCAAACGGTCGGCCAGCCGGAGCACGTTCGAGGAGTAAGCGCCGGCCAGACCCCGGTCGGAGGTGATGACCAGAATCGCCGAACGGGTGGGATGGTCCCGTTCCGTGGTCAGCGGATGAGACACGTCCGAGTACGAGGCCACGGCCGCGACCGCCCGGTTCAGTTCCCGGGTGTACGGCAGGGCGGCGCGCGCCGCCATCTGTGCCTTGGTGATCCGGGAGGCCGCAATCAACTCCATGGCGCGCGTGATCTTCTGCGTCGCCTGGACCGAGCGATTGCGTTCCCGAAGCTCCCTGAGACTGGCTGGCATCTACCTCTTGCCTCCGGTCACGATCTTCTCCTGGTCGATGTCCGACTCCCGGGAGACCGGTTGGACAGGTGTCTCATCGTTGATGAGCAAATCGCCGTTGGCCGTCCGGTAGATGTGCTCGAACTTGTCGACGGCCAGCTTCGCCTGATCCTGCGTCGGCGAGTCGAAGAGCTTCGTCTCGGCGATCGTCTTCAGAATCGTGGTCTCCCGCCGCAGGTAGTCGAGCAACTGCCGCTCGAAGCGGAGAATCTCGGCGACGGGAACGACGTCGAGCAAGCCGCCCAGGCCGGCCCAGACCGAGATGACCTGCTCTTCGACCGGGTACGGGGAGTACTGCGGCTGGCGCAACAGCTCCATCAACCGGGACCCGCGGTCGAGCTGGCGGCGCGACGTGTCATCCAGGTCCGACGCGAACATGGCGAAAGCCTCCATGTCCCGGTACTGGGCCAGTGAGATCTTCAGCGTGCCGGCCACCTGTTTCATGGCCTTGACCTGGGCGTCGCCGCCGACCCGCGAGACCGAAATACCGACATCGATGGCCGGCCGCTGGTTGGCGTTGAACAGGTCCGACTGCAAGAAGATCTGGCCGTCGGTGATCGAGATCACATTGGTCGGGATGTACGCCGAGACATCGTTGGCCTTGGTTTCGATGATGGGCAATCCGGTCATCGACCCGCCGCCCAACTCGTCGGACAACTTGGAACAGCGTTCCAGCAGACGCGAGTGGAGGTAGAACACGTCGCCGGGATAGGCCTCGCGCCCCGGCGGGCGTCGCAACAGCAGCGACATCGCCCGATAGGCCTCCGCCTGCTTGGTCAGGTCGTCGAAGACGATCAGAACGTGCTTGCCGGCGTACATCCAGTGCTGGCCGATGGCCGATCCGGCGTACGGCGCGATGTACTTGAAGCCCGCCGGGTCGGAGGCCGGGGCATGCACGATGGTGGTGTAGGCCAAAGCGCCTGCCTTCTCCAAAACCCCGCGCACCTCGGCGACCGTGGAACCCTTCTGGCCGATGGCGACGTAGATGCAGCGTACCTGCTGCTTCGGATCGCCGGAATCCCAGTTGGCCTTCTGATTGATGATCGTGTCGATGGCGATGGCAGTCTTGCCCGTCTTGCGGTCGCCGATGATCAGTTGCCGCTGTCCACGCCCGATCGGGATCATGGCGTCGATGGCCTTGATACCGGTCTGGAGCGGCTCTTTGACGGACTGGCGGTCCATGACACCGGCCGCCTGGAGCTCCAGATCGCGGCGGCCCTCCAAATTCGTGATCGGTCCGAGGCCATCGATGGGATTGCCCATCGCGTCGACCACGCGCCCGAGGTAGCCGTCACCGACCGGTACGGACAGGATCTCGCCGGTCCGGCGTACCTCGGAGCCTTCCTCGATGCCCTCGGACGACCCCAGTACCACCACGCCGATCTCCCGCTCGTCCAGGTTGATCGCGATCCCGCGGGTACCGTTGGCGAATTCCAGAAGCTCATTGGCCATGGCCGACGGCAGCCCCTCGACGTGGGCGATCCCATCGCCGGAGGTCGTCACGTAACCGACTTCCTCCATTGTGGCCGCCGCCAGCTTGAAGTCCTGAATATAGCTGTCAAGCGCGCGACGAATATCATCCGCTTTGATTGCTGTCTCAGCCATTGATGCTCCTCATTGTTAGTTTCACGAAAAGTCCCTCCGGACGGCGGCCAGACGGGACGCCAGCGTCGAATCGATGACCTCTGCCCCGCACTCCACGCGTACCCCGCCCAACACGGCGGGATCGACGACTTCTTCGACGATGATCTTGGTCTTGAGCTTGGACTCCAGGGCGGTCCCGAGACGTTGCTTCTGCTCGGCGGGCATCGGCCTCGCCACCGTCACCGCAGCCAACTGCGCGCCCGCCATCTGCGCGCCGATCTTCAGGTACGCGCCCAGCGCGTCGTCGATCGTACCGCGCCCGGCGGCCACCGCGATCAGGACAACTTCGAGCGACGGCTGCGTCAGATGATCGGCGAGCAACGTCGAGACGAACTCCTGACGCCGCTCCAACGGCACATTCCGGTCGGTGGCAGCCGCCCGGACCCCATGATCGCGGATCATCAACTGCCCGAAGGCGAAAACCTCGTCGATCGACCGCAACAGAGTCCCGTCGGCGTCAGCCCACGCCCAGGCCTGACCGACCGTCGTCGTCTCCAACCACTCCACCAAAGCCGCCGTGGTTTCCCAGGGCTGGTTCACCACCTGAGCCAGCACCGGCGCGGCGTCCTTCCCCACAGCGGCGAAGACGTTGCCGAGCAACTGCTGTTTCATGTCGGCCGAGGCCGCCGGGTCGGTCATGGCGCGCGCCAGCGCGGGATAGTCTTGGAAGGCTGTCAGCACCTGCCGCAAGCCTTGGACGACACCGGCGCGGCCGGAATCCGGCGGGGTGGGTTGAGTGGTCATCGCTACGCCGAGTCCTCATGAAGCGTCGCGATGAAAGAGTCGACAGTCCGGTTGACCCGGGCATCTTCCTGCAACGACTCCCCCAGAATTTTCCCGGCCAGAGTCGTCGCCATGGTCCCGACATCCTTGCGCAGGCTTTCGATGGCCTGGGCCTTCTCGGCCTCGACCTGGGCGCGGGCCGTCGTGACGATCCGGCCGGCCTCTTCTTCAGCCTGGGCTCGCATGTCCGTCTGGATCTGGGTACCGCTCGCCTTGGCGTCGTCCCGGATCTTCGCCGCTTCGGTCTCGGCGTTGGCCAAGCGTTGTTTGTAGGCCGTCAACGTCGCTTGGGCCTCGGCCTGAGCCTGGTCGGCCCGGTCCAAACCACCCCGGATGGCGTCCGCCCGCTCCTGGTACAACTTCTCAAATCTGGGTGCCACCACCCTCATCATCACCAAGACGATGAGCAGGAACAGCACGATACCGACGACGAACTCGGATATGTGATCAGGGAACAGCGGCCCCAGGAACCCCTCAAGAGGATACATGGCAACTACAGGATGAACGCCAGGGCGAACCCGAACAGTGCCAACGCCTCGACCACGGCGAAGCCGATCCACGCCGTACCCATCATGGCACCGCGGGCCTCAGGCTGGCGCGCCGTACCTTGAATCACGGAAGCGAAGATCCAGGCCACACCAAGGGCCGGACCGATGGCGGCGATTCCATACCCAATGACATTGAGCGATCCTGTGATGTCAAGCAGTGTCATATCATTCCTTTCGATCAGTGCTCCGCTGCTTCCGCAGAGGACACATATTGCGCGGTGAGAACAGTGAAAACGTAGGCCTGAAGGTAGGCGACCAGCAGCTCCAGGGCGAAGATGCCGAAGCTGACAACGATGGATACCCCGCCGGCGGCGTTGAAGAACCACTTGTGGTTGGAGTACGTGAACAGCCAGGTGCCGCCGACCACGAAGATCGACACCAGCAGGTGGCCCGCGAAGAGGTTGGCGAACAACCGGACCGCCAGGGTGATGGGCCGGATGAGGATGTTGGACAGGAACTCCAGCGGGATGATGATGATCCACAGCGGCCAGGGCACCCCGGGCGGGAGGACCATCTTCTTCAGGTAACGGAAGAACCCGTACTTCTTGATGCCGACCCCGTTGTACAGCAGCCACGTCAGTATCGCCAGGGCCCAGACGAAACCGATCTTCGAGAACGTGGGGAACATGAAGACGAAGAGTTCGCCGAACAGGTTATTGATGATGATGAACGAGAACAGCGCGACCAGGTACGGCACGTACTTCGCATAGTTCTCGCCGATGACCTCCCGGGCGACACCGTTGCGGATCATGTTGTACAGGTACTCGCCGATCCACTGGCGCTTGCCGGGAACAAGTTTCATGTTGTGCGACACGATGAGCCAGAAGGCGATGACCAGCGCGGCGCCGATGATCGCCATCGCAATGTGGTTCGTGATCCAGATGTCGGTCCATGGGTACCTGACGCTCGCGCACGACGTAGGGGCGTCCCCCGAGGCGGGATGGCACATCGTCCATTGACTGGACGGGAACAGTGGGGACGAGTTGAAGATGCTCACTCCGAAGGTCGGTACGTCGCCCTCCAGGAGCCCCAGTCCCATGGATGCCACCTCCTTCTGAATACGACGAGAGCTATCTTAGCCGGACTTGGCCCGTTGGGGAGTCGCCGCGCCACGGCACACCGTACGTCAGTCCCGATCACGGGAGGCTGGCTCGCCGAACACCAGAATCCGCAGGTGCCGGTACATCACGGCGGCACCGAGTAGGTACCCCGCGCTACCCGCCGCCACGCCGACCGCCGCCCAGCGTACGGGCATGGCCGTATCCCGATCAACGGTGACCAGCGTCACGACGATGATGGCGAGCGCCGCCAGATAGCCGAGGAGCGCGAGGGCCAGGGTGAGAGCCGATGACGCCTTCGCGCTGGCGGTCACGATGGCCTGTCCCAGCGCCAACGCCACGGCGCTCACGGCTGCGCCGACGAGACAGGCCTGGCCACCCGGGCCCGATACCGCGCCCCAGACGACGCCGGTCGCGATACCGCCCAGGACCACCGCGGCTGCGACACCGGCGGACAAGAGCTTGACGCCGGCCGACGCCAGCGAATCGCCTAGGTTTTTGCGCATGGCTTCTCCGCGGCGTGGACATGCTCGACCGCCGTCTTGCGGCCGGTGAAGATCACAAAGGCGAGCGCGGCCAGAACGGCGACGATGACGATGCCCGCCGTCACGGGTGAGGGGAACAACCCGAGGAACATCGCCGAGTACGCCAGCAAGGCCGTCCAGGTGTACATCATCAGAACCGCGCCCAGGTGAGTGTGGCCGCGCTGGAGGAGACGATGGTGCAGGTGCTGCTTGTCAGCCACAAACCACCAGACGCCTTGCCACGTCCGGCGGGTGTAGGCGACGAACATGTCGAGAAAGGGCAGGCCCAGGGCGATGATCGGCATCACCATCGGGATGTACGCGGCGAGCAACCCCGACCGGGTACTGAGGTTCGCCGGGTCGATCTGCCCGGTCAGCGAGATCGTCGAGGCGGCGAACAGCAAACCGAGCAGCATGGCCCCGGAGTCGCCCATGAAGATCCGGGCCGGGTGAAAGTTGTGCGGCAGGTAGCCGATGCAAATCCCGCACATCGCGATCGTCACCAGGGCGGCGGTCGTGGTCCTGGCCAGGTTTTCCTCCGCCGTCAACCAGTAGGCGTAGATGAAGAAAGCACTGGCCGAGATGGCCACGATACCGCCGGCCAGACCGTCGAGACCATCGACGATGTTGATGGCATTGGCGCACAGGAAAACGACGAAGACGGTGATCAGGATGCCCGCCACCGGGTCCAGGGTCAGGATGCCGCCCCGCCAGGGCAGCCACTGCATGCGTATCCCGCCGAGCACCAGGACGCCCGCAGCCAACACCTGGCCGGCGATCTTCATCAGGGCGTTGATCTCGAACAGATCGTCGATCACTCCCACCGCGCAAATGACGACGGCGCCGCCGAGAATCCACAACGCATCGCGGGTGACGAAGGGCAGCCGGGCGATGCCGGGCATGCGCGACGCGATGAGGATCGCCGCGGCGAAGCCGCCGAGCATCGCCAAGCCGCCGAAGTACGGTGTGGCGTGCTCGTGCACATCGCGGCCCCGGACCTTGGCCACGGCGCCCGTCCGCAGCGCCAGCGACCGGCAAGCGGGGGCCAGGCAGAAACAGACGGCCGCGCCGATGCAGAACACGAGAATGTACTCACGCATCGCGGGCACCTGCCGTGGCCCAGATCTCCGCCTCCGACAATCGGCCGACCCGCAAAACTCTCATGTCGGGTCCGGAACAATCGACCACCGTCGACGGCGCCGGACCAGGGGTTGGACCGCCGTCGACGTACAGCCAGACCTCGTCGCCGAGTTGGGCGACCGCCTCCTCGACGCTGGTCGCCGCGGCCTGATCGTGCTTGTTCGCGCTGGACACCGCCAGTGGACCCGTCCGGCGCAAGAACTGCCGCAGGGCGGCGTGATCGGGTACGCGCAGGCCAACGGTTCCCACGCTCGCGGCCAAGGACAGCCCCGTCCGATCGGTGGCCAGGACGAGAGTCAGCGCACCGGGCCAGTAGGCGGCCGCCAAACGAACCGCCTGGACCGGCGCGGTACCCACTAACGTCCAGACATCCTCGGCATCCGCCACCAAGACCGGTGGCGGGAACGCGTCCGACCGTCCCTTGATGTCCTGCAAGCGGGCAACCGCCTGCCCATCGCCGGCTCGCGCGGCGATTCCGTAGACGGTGTCGGTCGGTACGACGATGCATTGCCCCTGCGCGAGAACCGCGCTGGCGCGTTCCCACACCTGGGGATCGTCGATGGACACAGGGGAAACCGGCCCAGCATCCTCAATGCTCATAGGCCAATCATTCCACGCTTGGCTTGCGGGCGGTGACAAAGCGCGGCCGGCCAGCCAAGTCCGTCCAATCGCGTACGTCGGTGAACCCAGCCTCGCCGAAAACCTGCCGGGCCGAGGCAGCCTGGTCGTCGCCGTGTTCGCAGCCGACGGCTCCTCCAGGCTTGAGCAGGCGCATCGCCGTACGCGCCACCACCCGGACGGCGTCCAGACCATCCCCGGCGGCGAACAGGGCCTCGCAGGGATCGAAGTAAACATCGGGCGGCAGCGATTCCCGCTGGCTTTCCGGAAGGTACGGCGGATTGGCGACCACCAGGTCGATCCGGCCATTCAAGCCGGACAGGCAATCCGCCATGTCGGCTTGGACGGCGGTGACCGGCACATCCGCTAGGTTCTGGGCCAGGTACGCAAACGCCCGCGCGCTGATCTCGACCGCCCACTGGGCCGCCGGGGCCGCTTCGACAGCGATGGCGCGCGAGATCGCCCCCGAACCGGCGCACAGTTCGACCACCGCAGCCCGCCCCTGGCCCACTTCGCCGATTGCCCAGCCGGCCAGCACTTCCGTCTCCGGACGGGGAATGAACACCCCCGGCCCAACCCGTACCGAGGTCGTCCGGAAGTACGCCCGGCCCACCACGTATTGCAGGGGAATCCCCGACCGCCGCCGATCCGCCAACTGCCGCAACTCCTGCTCCTGGGCGGCGGTCAACGCCTCCACCAGAGCCATTTGGGACGGATCGACCCCTAGGACGTGGGATACCAGGAGCCGGGCTTCGGCGGGAGCGCTCACGATCCCGGCACCGTGCAAAAGGGTACTGGTCGCCGCCACCGCCTCGGTGGGGCTGGTCACCGCTCGCCTTGGGTCGCCTGTGCGAGGCGTTCGGCCAGGTCGGCTTCCTGAAGCGCCGTCACCAGCGGTTGCAGATCGCCGGCCAGGACCTGATCGAGGTTGTGGGCCTTGAAGCCGATCCGGTGGTCGGCGATCCGGTTTTCCGGGAAATTGTAGGTGCGGATGCGTTCCGACCGGTCGACCGTACGTACCTGCGACTTCCGGGCTGCCGACGCCGATTGCGCCGCCTCCTCCTCTGCCAGGGCGGTCAGGCGGGCGCGCAGCATTCTCATGGCGGACTCTTTGTTCTGCAGTTGCGAGCGTTCGTTCTGGCAGGAGACGACGATGCCGGAGGGAAGGTGGGTGATGCGTACCGCCGAATCGGTGGTGTTCACGCCTTGCCCACCCGGACCGGACGACCGGAAGACGTCGATCCGCAGGTCGGCGTCATCGATGCCGACCTCCATGGCGTCCACATCGGGCATGACCAGTACGCCAGCCGCCGACGTGTGAATACGTCCCTGGGACTCGGTCACGGGCACCCGTTGTACCCGGTGCACGCCGCCCTCGAACTTGAGCACGCCATAGGGCGCTTCCTCGGCCTGGGCCGATCCTTTCACCGCGAAGGTGATCGTCTTGTAGCCCCCCAGATCGGTTTCCTGGGAGTCGAGCACGTCCAGAACCCAATTCTTCGATTCGATGAACTTCGCGTACATCTGGAAGAGGTCCCTGGCGAAGAGCGCCGATTCCTCGCCGCCCTCGCCAGATTTGATCTCCAGGATGGCGTCCCGCGAGTCGTTGGGGTCCCGCGGGGCCAGCAGGCGGGTCAACCGCTCATCGACGTCCGCCAAGTCGGCCTGGAGCCGGACCACCTCGTCGGCGAAGGACGGATCCTCTTCGGCAAGCTCCTGGGCGGCTTCGAGATCGCCGGACAACTGTTCCTTCGTCGTCAGGGCCTTGACGATGGGGGCCAGTTCGGCGTACCGCCGCCCGACCCGCCGCGACCGGTTCATGTCCGCGTGGATCGCCGGATCGGCCAGTTGGGTCTCCAACTGGTGGAATTCGTCGATGAGGTCGTACGTACCAGCCATAATCGCTTCCGAACATGACACGGCACCGGGCTATGCGCCCGGTGCCGTTCGTGAATCTATTTCTTCTTCGCCTGATTGCCGTAGCGGCGCTCGAAGCGCGCCACGCGGCCGCCCGTGTCCAGAATCTTCTGCTTGCCGGTGTAGAACGGGTGGCACTGCGAACATACCTCGGCGCGGATCTCGCCGGAAGTCTTGGTGGAGCGGGTGGTGAAGTGGTTCCCGCAGGTACAGGTCACTTCGGTGACCACGTACTCAGGATGAATTCCTGATTTCATTCTTGTCTCCTTAGGTCACGCCGGGTCGGGAGTACGTGAACCGGCATCGGTGGTCAATTATGCCAGGGCTCGCCATTCTAGACAAAGCGACATGGTACCGCGCGGATCAGTTGGGGGTCGTCCGGGAGATCTGCAGCAAGAACTCGTGATTCGAGTTCGTCTTGCGCATCTGCTTGAGCAGCATTTCCAGAGCGGCCTGGTCTTCCATCCCCGACAGGACCCGCCGGAGCTTCCAGATGATGGCCAGTTCTTCGCGGCTCATGAGCAACTCTTCCCGGCGCGTACCGGAAGCGTCGATGTCGATGGCGGGGAAGATTCGCTTGTCGGCCAGATCGCGGCGCAGCCGCAGCTCCATGTTGCCGGTACCTTTGAACTCTTCGAAGATCACCTCGTCCATCTTCGAACCCGTCTCGATCAGCGCGGTGGCAAGAATGGTGAGCGATCCCCCGTTTTCGATGTTGCGGGCGGCCCCGAAGAACTTCTTCGGCGGGTACAACGCGGCGGAATCGACACCGCCCGACAAGATGCGCCCCGAAGCCGGGGCTGCCAGGTTGTACGCCCGGCCCAGGCGCGTGATGCCGTCGAGCAGGATCACCACGTCCTTGCCCATCTCCACCAGCCGCTTGGCTCGCTCGATGGCCAGCTCGGAAATCGTGGTGTGGTCCTCGGCCGGACGGTCGAACGTCGACGCGATGACCTCCCCCGAGGTGGTGCGCTGAAAGTCGGTGACCTCTTCCGGGCGTTCGTCCACCAGTACCACCATCAGGTGGACCTCGGGGTTGTTGGTGGTGATCGCATTGGCGATGGTCTGCATGATCATCGTCTTGCCGGCCTTCGGCGGCGACACGATCAATCCGCGCTGACCCTTCCCGATGGGCGAGATCATGTCGATGATACGACCGGTCATGGTGGCAGGATCGGTTTCCAGGCGCAGGCGCTGTTGGGGGTACAACGGTGTCAGTTTGGCGAAATCGGGACGGTTCTTGGCCGCCTCGGGATCCAGCCCGTTGACGGTGTCCAGCCCGACGAAGGGGCTGAATTTCTCACGGCGCTCGCCCTCGCGCGAGATCTTGATCGACCCGGTGACCAGATCGCCCTTCCGCAGCCCATACTTGCGTACCATTCCCAGGGACATGTAGGCGTCATCGGGACTGGGCAGATAACCCGTCGTCCGGACGAAGGCGTACCCTTCCATCACGTCCACGATCCCCCGCACCGATGCCAAGACATCATCGGCCGACACCTGCGGATCGGATTCCAGCCGGTCCATTCCCCGGCGGCGGTTCTGGCGGTCACGGTTGCGACGCCGGCGGTTACGGCGGCCCGAGGAAGAGTCGTCATCGTCCCTGACCACATCCGGGCGGTCGGACAGTTCGGCCTTCGGTGTGACATCGACGTCCATGCCCAAGGCGGCCAAGCGGGCACCCACCTCGTCGGACACGCTCGTATCGGAATCGGTTGGGTCGGGGCGCGACCGGCGGCGGGTATTCGCCGACCACTCGGGCGCAGCCGGGGACTCTTCGGCAGCGGCCACAGGAGCCGGTACCGGCGGTTCGGCCTCAGGTGCCGGTGCCTTGCGAGTACGCGACCGCTGCTGGGTAGCCTGACCGGGCGCCGATTCCCGGGCCGCGCCGTCGTTGGCGGGCACTTGACTACTCTGAGTCGCCGCGATGTGATCGATGAGCTCGGATTTCCGCATGCCGGCAACCTTTGCGATGCCAAGACCAGATGCCATCTTCTTCAGATCTGGCAAAAGCATCGACTCTAAATCTGCAGTCACGGATGTCCTCTCCGTATGTGATACCCGTGATCCACGGTCTAGTGGACCACAAAGCGAAATTGGGATTGGTCGCTTATTATCATGATGTGGTAATGCAGACCCCTAGGAGGATATTTCGCCCCCAAGCAAGTCAAGCATATCACAGCCGCACAGGTGACATCGGCTGTACGCCGATACTCCGGCTCGATGCCTGCACAAAGCCATCCTGCAGCTCGGCATAGGAGGTCGTCACGGGTAGATCGGGGAACTCCTCCGCCACCCGGCGCGGCGGATTGAACAAGAAGCCGTGATCTGCCTCGCGCAGCATCCCCGTGTCGTTGTACGAGTCACCCACGGCGAAGACCGAAAAGTTGAGGCTGTGGAAACCCTTGACGATCGCTTGCTTCTGCTCGGCCAAGCGAATCGCGTACCCGGTGATGGCGCCTGACTGGTCGACCTCAAGGTTGTGGCACAGCAGAACCGGATAATCCAACTGCTTCATCAGCGGTCCGGCGAACTCATAGAAGGTGTCCGACACGATCACGACCTGGAACCACGTCCTGGCCCACGCCAGAAACTCACGCGCGCCGGGCAAGGGGTTCAGCCTGGCGATGACATTCTGGATATCGGGAAGACCCAGGCCGTACTCCGCCAAGATCCCCAGACGATGGTGCATCAGTTGGTCGTAATCCGACACGTCACGGGTCGTCAGCCGCAGTTGGTCGATGCCCGTTTGCTCGGCCACGCTGATCCAGATCTCGGGCACGAACACTCCTTCGAGATCGAAACAGGCAATTTCCATGCCCACGAGCAGGCTCCTCTCTTTTACCGCACACCCGCCGAGCGGCGCCGTACAGAATCTATCCAATCATGTCACCGGCCATCGCGGGTGCTGCTACCCCACGTCGAGCGCCAGCAGATCGTCCAGCGTCTCACGGCGTACGATCGGCCAGACCTCGGACAAACCGATGGCCACGACCGCCGGTTTGAGCGCGTGGTTGTAGTTGGAGGCGAGGGATCTGGCGTACGCTCCCGCCCCCGGTACGGCCAGCAGGTCGCCGGGGCGCAGGTCGCCCGGCAGGTAGACATCGCGCACCAGAATGTCCCCCGACTCGCAGTGTTTCCCGACGACCCGGGCCAGCAACGGTTCGGCGTCGGACGACCGGTTTGCCACGACCGCCGTGTAATCCGCGTGGTACAGCGCCGGGCGGATATTGTCGCTCATGCCACCATCGACCGACACGTACGTCCGGTACTCGCCGGTCTCGACTGCCACGGGTTTGATGGTCCCCACCGTATACAAGGCCACACCGGCCGGGCCGACGATCGCCCGTCCGGGCTCGATGGCCAACTTCAGAGGGTCCAGGCCGAGTTCACGGCAGGTTTCGTCGACGATGCCAGTCAAGCCGTCTCTCAGATCGGCCGGGGTCGATGGATTGTCCTGCGCGGTCAGCGAGGCGCCATAACCACCGCCCAGGTTCAATTCGGCCAAGGCCGAACCGGTGTGGGTACGGAACTGGGCGACCAACTCCAAAGCCCGCCGGGCGGCCACCCGGAAGGCGGCGGTACCGAAGATCTGCGAGCCGATGTGCGAATGAATGCCCGCCAAACGCAGGTGCGGACTGCCGTGACATGCCGTCAACGCCTCCAAGGCCTGGCCGGAATGGATGGAAAAGCCGAACTTCTGGTCCTCCACGGCGGTGGCGATGTACTCGTGCGTGTGGGCCTGTACCCCGGTCGTGACGCGTACCAGGACCGTGACCCGGACATCCCGGGCGGCGGCAATGGCTTCGATGCGGTCGATCTCCTCGAAGGAGTCGACCACGATCCGGCCAACGCCCTGCTCAATGGCGTACGTCAGTTCCGCCACCGATTTGTTGTTGCCGTGCATGGCGATCCGGGCGGGCGGAAATCCCGCCGACAAGGCGACTGCCAACTCATTGCCGGAACAAACGTCCAACCCAAGACCCTCCTGGCGTACCCAACGCGCCACGGCCCGGCACAGGAAAGCTTTCCCGGCGTAGTAAACGTCCCACCGGGCGAAGGCCGACGAGAACGCGCGGGCGCGCGACCGGAACTCCCCCTCATCGATGAGGTAGAGCGGACTGCCGAAGTGGGCGACCAGATCCCCCACGCCGTGACCCTTGAATCCCAGTTCGCCGGTCGCCGCCCGTTGGACGCTGGCCGGCCACAGTACCGGGTCGAGGGCGTTGAGATCGTCGGGCACATCGAGCCACTCCGGAGTCAAGGGATTGGTACGAGGAAGCCGTACGTCAGACATGGGTTCAACTCTACCGGCTCGCCCATGCTGCACCGCGCTTCCCCGCCTCTGCTAGGATAAAGGGTCGTTGGCCCCCATAGCTCAGGGGATAGAGCACCGCCCTCCGGAGGCGGGTGCGAGGGTTCGATTCCCTCTGGGGGCGCCACACGATGCCAGTCGCGCCCTGCCTGCGAAGTCCCCTACTCCTGCGGTTGTGGGTGGGACTTCTGCAAGTCCGCCATCTCCTGCGCCTGCCGCTCGTCGTACCTCTGGTTGTACCGGTCGGCGGCGCGGGCGATGGTCGGCCAGACAAACCCGATCGTCAGGAAGACCAGCCCGCAGATGCCGAATAGGATCGCCCAGATGGCCCGGTCCAGCCCCGTGTCGGCCGTGTCGAAAATCGTCCCGAGCGCACCACCGACGATGAAGAGCACCCCAGCGACGTAAAACATGACGCGCGCCGTCTTCGCACTGTGGGGGCTCTTGGGATTCGTTTGCTCGTGCCCACTCATGCGCCCTATCGTACGCCCGGTCGGCTCCTCAAACCCGGTCGGGAAAGCTCGCAGAGCGAACGACGGGAATCGAACCCGCATGACCAGCTTGGAAGGCTGGGGCTCTACCATTGAGCTACGTTCGCATGGTCGGGGCGAGAGGACTCGAACCTCCGGTCTCCTGCTCCCAAAGCAGGCGCGCTAGCCACTACGCTACGCCCCGATGGAGCACGACCAACCCCTCGATTCTAGGGGCTGGACTCACCCAAAGCGAATTCGAACAGCCCGCCAAATGCCCGGTCCAGGGTCTAGGCTCTGTGGACAGAGGAGCAGGTGCTCCGCAATGAGGCAGGGATTACAATGGCGAGGTCTGAGGATTTCGGCACCAACGAATGGTTCATCGACTCCATGCGGGAAACGTGGGAAAGCGATCCAACCGCGGTACCCGCGACCTGGGCCGAGTTCTTCAGCGAGCGGATCCCCCAGCCAGCGCAGAGCAACGATCCGTCTCCGGCCGTCGCCCCCGTACCGGCAGCCGTCCTTGAGGATCCGGGCGAGGATGAGACCGACGACGCTGAGACCGTACCGTCGCCCGACCCGCCCGAAACCGACCACGTCACCGCAGCCGCCGTCGAGCCGATGGCCCCGCGCTCGGTGGAGACCCCGCAAAGCCCTGAACCAGGTCTTCCGGCCAATCCGGACGACCCCACCATCCGCCCCGATCTGTCGGCTCCCCACGCCAAGACGAGTCCTTTGCGAGGGGCTGGCCTCAAGACCGCGCGCAACATGGAGGCTTCCCTCGAAATACCGGTGGCCACCTCGGTACGCACGGTGTCCATGAAACTGGTGAGCGACCTGCGCGAGCAGATGAACAACCACCTGTTGCAAACCCGTGGCGGGAAAATCTCCTTCACCCACATCATCGCCTACGCCATGGTGGAAGCCATCAAGGCCGTACCGGAGGTCAACGTCTACTACGAGGCGGGCGACCATCCGGCCAAGATCGCCCCGGGTACCGTGAACCTCGGCCTGGCGATCGACAACGTCAAAACCGACGGTACCCGCCAGCTCGTCGTACCGGTCATCAACCAGGCCGACGCGCTGGATTTCTCGCGCTTCGTCGCCGCTTTCGACGATCTCGTACGCCGGACCCACGCCGGTACCCTCAAGGTCGACGACCTGAAGGGAGCCACCGTCTCGCTGACCAACCCGGGCATCGTCGGGACGACCCACTCGGTACCCCGGCTGATGAAAGGGCAGGGCCTCATCCTCGGCGTCGGCGCCATCGACTACGCACCGGGATTCAAGGGCGCGAGCCCAGCCCGCCTCTCCGAGATCGGCGTGTCGAAGGTCATGACCCTGACCTCGACCTACGATCACCGGGTGATCCAGGGCGCCCAATCCGGCGAGTTCCTCCAGTACATCGAGCAACTGCTGATCGGCCAGCACAATTTCTTCGAGAAGATCTTCGAATCGCTGCGCATCCCGTACGCTCCCCTGACCTGGGACATCGACATCTACAGCACGCGGCAGAACCAGGTGGCCAAGACCGCCCGGGTGACAGAGCTGATCGGGTCCTACCGTTCGCTCGGCCACCTGATGGCCGACATCGATCCCCTGATGTACCGTCTGCGGGCCCACCCCGATCTCGAACTGGCCACCCATGGCCTGACCCTGTGGGATCTGGATCGCGAGTTCGCGGTCGGTACCTTCGGCGGCCATCCGAGGCAGTACCTGTCGCTGCGCCAAATCCTCGCAACGCTGCAAGACGCCTACTGCCGAACCGTCGGCGTCGAGTACATCCACATCATCAACCCCGACCAACGCGCCTGGCTGCGCGAGCGGCTGGAGACGCCGCGCCAACCGATCGAACATGCCGAGCACATGCGGATCCTGGACCGCCTCAATGAGGCGGAGATCTTCGAGACCTTCCTACAGAAGAAGTTCGTCGGGCAGAAGCGATTCTCCTTGGAAGGCGGCGAGTCCGCCATCGTCATCCTCGACGCCATCTGCAACCTGGCCGCCGACGAGGGTCTCGACGAGGTCTGCATCGGCATGCCGCACCGTGGACGCCTCAACGTTCTCGCCAACATCGTCGGCAAGTCGTACGCGCAGATCTTCCAGGAATTCGAGGAGGGCATCGAACCGGCTTCCGGCACCGGGTCCGGCGATGTGAAGTACCATCTGGGCGCCCAAGGCCGTTTCACGGCGGTTTCGGGAGCCGGCATCGATGTTTCGGTGGCCGCCAACCCCTCCCACCTGGAAACCGTCAATCCGGTTCTGGAGGGCATCGCGCGGGCGAAACAGGACCTGTCCCACTCCGCTCACGCCTTCCCGGTCGTCCCCATCCTGCTCCACGGCGATGCCGCCTTCTCCGGGCAGGGCGTGGCCTACGAAACGCTGCAAATGTCGGGGCTGCGCGCCTACACCACCGGCGGTACGATCCACCTGGTCATCAATAACCAGGTCGGTTTCACCACCGCCCCGGTCGAATCGCGGTCGTCGACGTACTGCACCGATGTCGCCAAAGTGGTCCAGGCACCGATCTTCCACGTCAACGGCGACGACGCGGACGCCTGCGTCAGGGTGGCCCGCCTGGCTTTCGCCTTCCGCGAGGCCTTCCACAAGGATGTCGTCATCGACCTCGTCTGCTACCGGCGGCGCGGCCACAACGAAGGCGACGATCCCAGTTTCACCCAGCCCCTGATGTACGACCTCATCGAGAAGAAACGGACCGTTCGCACTCTCTACACCGAAGCCCTGATCGGACGCGGCGACATCTCGCTGGCGGACGCCGCTTCGGTCGAACACGATTTCCAGACCCGGCTGGAGACGGTCTTCGACGAGGTACGCCAGCCCAAGGCCACACCGGTCCGCGATGCCGCCTACTCACGGCACCCGCGGTACCCGTCCAAGAACGGCGGCGGCGTGCCGACGGCGATCACCAAGGACACCATGCGGGCGATCGCCGACGCGCACCTGCGTTTCCCGGAGGGCTTCACGGTTCACCCACGGGTGTTGACCCAGCTCCAGCGGCGCGCGGATCAAATCCTCCATGGGCCCATCGATTGGGCGACCGCCGAGTTGCTCGCCTTCGGGTCACTGCTGATGGAAGGTCACCGCGTCCGGCTGGTCGGACAGGACAGCCGCCGCGGTACCTTCTCCCAGCGCTTCGGCGCCGTCGTCGACCGGGTCACCAACGAGGCGTATGTACCCCTGAAACACCTCACGGACACCCAGGGCGCCTTCGACATCTTCGACTCGTTGCTGAGCGAGTACGCCGCCCTGGGCTTCGAGTACGGGTACTCGGTGGCCGCACCGGAATCCCTGGTGCTCTGGGAGGCTCAGTTCGGCGACTTCGCCAACACGGCCCAGGCCATCGTCGACGAGTTCATCTCGTCCGGGGAGTCCAAATGGCAGCAAAAGTCCGGGGTGGTCCTGCTCCTCCCCCACGGCTATGACGGCCAGGGACCCGACCACTCGTCAGCCCGTCTCGAACGGTGGTTCCAGCTATGCTCGGAGGGTGCTCTGACCGTCTCCCAGCCGTCGACGCCGGCCAGCTACTTCCACCTCTTGCGCCAGCACATGTACACCGCCGGACACCAGCCGCTGATCGTGGCCACCCCCAAATCCATGCTGCGCAACAAAATGGCCGTCTCCGCGCCCGAGGATTTCCTCCAGGGCTCCTGGCGTCCGGTTCTACCCGACGATTCGGTCGCCGATCCGGCAAACGTCCGGACGATCCTGCTGTGCTCGGGCAAGTTGCGCTGGGAACTGACCAGCGAGAGAACCCGGCTCGGGCTGGGCGGCGAGGTGGCCATCATCCCGATTGAGCGCTACTACCCGATCCCGGCTGAGGAGTTGGCCGCTGAGTTCGTGAAATACCCTCAGGTGACCGACATCCGGTTCGTGCAAGAGGAACCGGAGAACCAGGGTGGCTGGCTGCTGTTCGAACGGTTCATCCCGGATGCCGTCGCACCGTACCTATCCGGACGCCGGATCCGTCTGACCGGAATCTGCCGGCCCAGTTCGAGCGCTCCCGACGTGGGTTCCCATCAACTGCACGACCAGCAGCAGGCCGATCTCATCGCGTCAGCTTTCTCCCCGTCCTCACGGACGTGACACAGACCGGTTCTGGTTCGCGACTTTTGGCGAAAACCCTTGTATATTCTGAATCGCCGTGACATTCTTGTACGGTTCGATGAGTTCCTGAGAACCGATTTCTGCCCCATTCTAAAGGAGGACGATGGACTGGCGCCATCAAGCTGCCTGCCTGACCGAAGACCCTGAATTGTTCTTCCCGGTCGGTAACACTGGGCCTGCGCTCCTTCAGATCGAAGAGGCGAAAAAAGTCTGCGCCCGTTGCGTGGTACGGGACAAGTGTCTGCACTGGGCGCTGGAGGCTGGCCAGGATCACGGCGTGTGGGGCGGCATGAGCGAGGATGAGCGCCGGTCGATGAAGCGGCGGGCCGCCCGTTCCCGGTTGCGCATGGGCTGACCAACCATCACAACGGTATCGACACCACCGCCCTGGCACCGACCCCATCGGGATTCGGTACCAGCGAGAATTCACCGTGAAGATCTTGTAGCAACGTGGTGACGATCGACAGACCAAGCGAGGTACGAGCCCGGTCGTCGACGGCGAACCCGTCCGGCAACCCGTGCCCATTATCGATGACGGACATGTGCAGGCTTCCATCGGGTTGACGCCCGGCCGCGACCGTCACCGTACCCGATCCCGCTGCCAGCCCGTGTTCGATGGCGTTCTGGCACAGCTCGGTCACGATGAGCGCCAGCGACGTGGCCACCGCCGCCGGTACCTCGCCGAAACTACCCTCCCGCCGGGCGTCGACATGGCCTTTCTCCGACGCCAGGTCGCCCGCTTCTTTGAGCAACCGGTCGGCCACGTCGTCGAAATCGACACTGCCCGACATCGAGTACGACAAGATCTCGTGTACCACCGCGATGGCCTGGACCCTGGCCATGGCCTCTTCCAGGGCTCCCTGCGCCTCGGTCGACTTCATCCGCCTGGCCTGCAGACGTAGCAGTGCGCTCACGGTCTGCAGATTGTTCTTCACCCGGTGATGGATCTCCCGGATCGTCGCGTCCTTGGTCACCAATTGCCGGTCCCTTTCCCGGATCTCCGTCGTGTCACGGCAGACGATGAGGGTACCGATGCGTCCGTGCCGGTTCGTCAGCGGCAGCACATGCATGAACAACGAGGCACGGTCCGTCTCGATGTCCGCCTCCTCGCAATGCGGCGACTTGATGCGGGCCGCCAGCGTGGTGTCGACCGGCACTCCGGAACGGCTCACCAACGACTGGGTCAACGGTACGATCTTCTCGCCCACCAAATCCGAGGCCAAGCCGAGTTTCCGGTAGTCGGAAACAGCGTTCGGACTGGCGTACTCGACGACGCCTGCCTTGTCCAACAGGATAAGGCCCTCGCCAACCCGCGGGCTGATGCCCCGCAGCCGGTGGTAGCCCTGATCGGGGAAAGCGCCGCGGGAGGCCATCTCCGACAGGATGGCCGCGGTTTCGAGGTAGTGATCCTCCAGTTCGCCCGGCGCCCTCAGCCCCATCTGGTTGGTGTGCCGTTCCACGATCCCCCAACAGACTCCGTCCACCATCAGCGGTATGGCCCACACGTCCACCGGGATGCCGGCCTGCAGCGAGTTGTCGGAAGTCTCGCAAATCTTCTTCGACCGGTAGGCCTGGGTGACCAGATTGTCCGTGTCATAGGCGATGACCTCACCAACGATATCATCTTCCAGAGCGGTGGGGCCGGTCGCCGGACGAATCTGGGCGACGGCGTAGAACTCGTGGTCGTCGGTGCCCGGTACCCACAGGACCAGATCGGAGAAACCAAGATCCGACCAGATGTGCCAGTCGTCGATCAAAGCCTCCAAAAAGGCCGATTGGGCCTCGCTGATCGAAACATGTGGCTTGATGGAGGCCGGTATTCTCAACATGACACCAGACTACCGATGATTGCAACACCACCGTACGGCCAGGTCCGCTCGGGCCCGGCTCGTGGCGCGAGATACAAGTATGTGGCAGACTGGGTTGTCGGTTCCGATCACACGAAGGAGAATCACCATGGGTAAGGGCGGTCGTCAACGCCGGGCTCGCAAGAAGAGCAAAGCCAATCACGGCAAGCGCCCCACCGCGTAGATCGTTGGTGCCGGCCAGTTCTTAGGCCGCGACGCCGATCTCACGCAAACTCTTTCTCAGTTGCGCCCGTCCCCGGCTGAGCCTCGACATCACCGTACCGATTGGTATGCCGACGATCTGGGCGACCTCCTTGTAAGACAGGCCCTCGATGTCGGCCAAGTACACCGCGTACCGGTATTCGTCGCTGAGTTCTTTCATCGCGGCCACCAGGCTCGGGTCGGTGAGCCGGCGCAGAGCCGCTTCCTCGGCCGACGGGGTGGGTGTCGGTGAGTGCGACTCCGCACTGGCGACGTGCCAGTCTTCGATTTCCGGGTTATCGGCAATCTTGACCGACCGTTGCGCTTTGCGATAGCTGCTGATGTACTCATTGGTCAGGATTCGGTACAGCCAAGCCCGCAGATTCGTACCTTCCTGGAACTGGTGGAACGACGTGAAAGCCTTCGCGTACGTTTCCTGAACCAGATCCTCGGCATCGGCCGGTTGGCGGGTCAACTTCAGTGCCATGCCGTAAAGCTGGTCGCCGAACGGGAGCGCTTCGCGTTCGAAGCGCGTGGCAGCAGCCCCCCGCGTGTCGGTGAGTGTCTCAGTTGCAGACGCATCCATCGGTAACCAGATTACCGCTCATAGACGGTATCGCGTGGCCCATCGCCACTTCCGCCGGTTCACACAGTGTCAATGAGAGCCAGAAGATGGTAGAAATGAGGCATGAGTTTGGTGCGTTTCACATCTCGTTGCCTGTTGGGCAGCTATTTCATCGCCGACGGTTTGAAGGCCGCCATCAATCCCACCCCGCTCGTCGAACAAGCCCAGCCGCTGGCCGACAAGCTGACCCGGTCCGCGCAACGATACCTGCCGGACGACGCGGCGCGCCGGATGCCGGTCAGGACCGAAACCCTGATCCGCATCCACGGGATTGTGCAGGCCACCGGCGCCCTCATGATGGCCACGGGTATTTTCCGCCGCGCCGGAGCCGCCGCGATGGCCATCGCGTACGCTCCCAAGGTCCTGATGGCCCGTCCTGGTCTGGCGGACGACAAGTTGCCCTTCGTCAGGGATTTGGCCTTGCTAGGCGCCGCGCTGATCGCCGCTGGCGACACACAGGGCAAGCCCAATCTGTCCTGGCTCGCCGCCGAGAAGAAACGATCGGTCAAAGCCACCAAGAAGGCGGCGAAGGCAGAACTCGCCAAATGACGGCTTGGCCGGCACCGTACGCCTCGCGGCCGGTCACGGCCGTTGTCCGCGTTCCCGGCTCCAAGTCGGCGACCGCCCGCGCTCTGGTGTTATCGGCGCTGGCTAGCGGCGACGGATTCATTAAGGGCGGGTTGCTGGCCAGGGACACGGCCTTGATGATCGCCGGTTTGACCGCGTTGGGCGCCCGCATCGACACCGACGACCCGGCGGCGTGGCAAATCCAGCCGATCACGGGCGACCCGGCAGCCACGACGATCGACTGCGGCTTGGCGGGTACAGTCATGCGTTTCCTGCCACCGATCGCCGCCCAGGGGGAAGCGACAGTCCACTTCATCGGGGACCAAGCCGCCTCGGCCAGGCCGATGCTCCCCCTGATTGAGGCTTTGGCACAGCTCGGCGCCCGCGTCGAAGGCACCGCAATTCCTTGTACCGTGACGGGTCCGGTGACCGGCCGTACGGTAGTCATCGACTCCTCGGCCTCCAGCCAATTCATCTCCGGGCTGCTTCTGGCTGGTCCGCGGTTCCCCCGTGGCCTCACCGTCACGCACCGCGGACCCGCGATTCCCTCGCTCCCCCATATCGGCATGACTCTCGCCGCGCTGCGCGCCCGCGGTGTCGATATCCGGCAGGAGGGATCGACGTGGGAGGTACCGGCCTGCCCGGTCAACGCCCTCGACGAGTCGATCGAGCCGGATCTGACCACCGCGGCCGTTTTCCTGGCAGCCGCCCTGGTGACAGCCGGACGAGTGACCGTGCCCGGCTGGCCCGCCGTCACGACGCAGCCCGGCGTCCGGATCGCCCAGATCCTCGCCCAGATGGGGGCCTCGGTCGAGTTCTCGGCTGACGGTCTGACCGTCGCCGGTACCGGACAGATCAGCGGGATCGACCTCGATTTGCACGAGACAAGCGAACTCACGCCAGTCGTCGCCGCGCTGGCGGCCCTGGCCGATACCCCGAGCCGCCTTCGCGGGGTGGCTCACATTCGCGGCCACGAGACCGATCGTCTGGCCGCTCTGTGTACCCAGATCTCGGCTCTGGGCGGCGACTGCCGGGAAACCGAGGACGGCCTCGCCATTCATCCACGGCCGCTCCAAGCCGGCCGCTTTTGCACCTACGGCGATCACCGCATGGCTCACGCCGGTGCTCTGCTCGGCCTGCGGGTCACAGGCATCCGCCTCGACGATGTCGCCTGTACATCGAAGACCATGCCAGAATTCCCAGTCGTTTGGGAGAACCTGGTTCGATGACCCAACCCCGGACAAGTCTTTTCACCGACGATCATGCGGGCTTCGGACGCCCGCCCAAGTGGACCCGCCCGCGAACCAAGGACCGCCCGGATTACCGCGCCCTGCCCGTCGGGCAGGTGGTGACCATCGACAGGGGCCGGTACCGCTGCGTGGTCGGCGACCAGGATGTCACAGCCGCCAAAGCCCGGGCTTTGGGCCGCAAGTCGGTCATCGTCGGCGATCTCGTACGCCTCGACGGCGACATCACCGGCGCGGATGGCACGCTGGCACGGATCGCGGAGGTCGAACCCCGCCGTACCGTCCTGCGCCGGACGGCCGATGACGACGACCCCTACGAGCGGCCGATCGTGGCCAACGCCGACCAACTCGTGATCGTCACCGCCCTCGCCGACCCGGTACCCCGGATGGGCATGATCGACCGTATCCTGGTGGCAGGCTACGACGCGGGCTTGGACCCGGTCCTGTGCCTGACCAAGGCCGACTTGGCCTCGCCCGACCCGCTGATCGCCGCCTACACCCCCCTCGGCATCCCTTACTTCGTCCTCCAGCCAGGTACCGATCTGGACGACCTGCGTGCCTGCCTGGATCACCGCCGGTCGGTTTTCATCGGTCATTCCGGCGTGGGCAAATCGACCCTGGTCAACGTGCTCATCCCTGACGCCGAACGCCGTACCGGGGATGTGAACACGGTCACCGGCAAGGGACGCCACACGTCCACGACCGCCGTGGCACTCCGGTTGCCCGCCAGCGACGGCTGGGTGATCGACACCCCTGGTATCCGGTCTTTCGGGCTGAAGCACGTCGATCCGGATCATGTCATCGCCGCCTTCGCCGACCTCGCCGAGATCGCGGACGACTGTCCGCGCGGCTGTACCCATCGGGGAGACGAGCCCGAGTGCGCGTTGGACGACGCGGTACGGTCGGGACGGCTGCCCGCCGCCCGGTTGGCGTCCTTCCGGCGGATGGAGTTGAGCCGGACCGATTGGTGAACCCGGCGCACCGCCGGGCGGTCCGAGATGTGGTTTCTCCGCGATTCGGTCCGCGCGGGACGGTACCACCCGTTAACCTTGACTCATGGCTGGCAATTTCACCGACGATCTTCGTCTCGCCCACATGCTCGCCGACGCGGCGGACTCCATCACCATGGAGCGGTTCCGCGCCACTGATCTCGATATATCCCTGAAGTCTGATCAAACGGTCGTGTCGGACGCCGACACCGCCGTCGAGGACGCCCTGCGCCGTACCCTGGCCACCGCGCGCCCGCGCGACGGGTTCCATGGCGAGGAGTCGGGCGATTCCGGTTGGGGTCCCCGCCGGTGGGTGATCGATCCCATCGACGGTACGGCCAACTACGTGCGCGGGGTACCGGTGTGGGCGACCCTGATCGCCCTGATGGTCGAAGACGACCCGGTCGTCTCGGTCGTCAGCGCACCCGCGCTGTCGCGGCGCTGGTGGGCCGGGCAAGGCGATGGCGCCTTCACCGGCAAGGGCCTGCTCAGCGGCCGGGCGATGCGCGTGTCCCAGGTCCCCTGGGTCGCCGATTGCTTCCTGTCCTACTCGTCGCTGAACGGCTGGGTCGACTCGGGCCGGGGCCATCAGTTCGGGGAGTTGCTGAGGACCGCCAAGCGAACGCGCGCCTTCGGCGATTTCTGGTCGTACATGCTGGTGGCGGAGGGAACCGTCGACGTGGCCTGCGAGCCGGAACTCGCCCTGCACGACATGGCCGCGCTGGTACCGATCGTGACCGAGGCGGGTGGGAAATTCACTTCGATCGACGGTGACCCCGGACCGGTCGGCCCGGGCGCCCTGGCCACCAACGGCCTGCTCCACGAGGAAGTTCTCGACCTGCTGTGCGTCGACCAGGACGACTCGGAGGATTCGCTCGTCATTCCCCGCCGGGCTCTGTGAGGCCACCAGTCGGTGCTGGCAGCCGGGGAATGGCACTCAGCAACTCGCGGGTGTACGGCTCACGCGGGGCATCCATGACCGAATCGGTGGTACCCGACTCAATGAGCCGGCCGCCGAACAACACGCCGATGTGATCGCAGGTGTGGCGTACGACCCCCAAGTCGTGGGTCACCATGATCAGGGTCAACCCCATCGAATCGACCAGGCTGTTGAGCAGATTCAGCACGTGCGCCCGTACGCTCACGTCAAGGGCCGAGACCGGCTCATCGGCCAACAGGATGCTCGGACGCGGCGCCAGGGCTCTGGCCAGGGCGATCCTCTGACGCTGCCCGCCGGAGAACTCGTAGGGGAACAACTGCCCGGCGTCCGGCGGCAGGCCAACCGCCGCCAGTACCTCGGCCACCCGGGCGACCCGGTCGGCCGGCACCCCGGGCCGTCCTTTCAGCAAGGGTGAACGCAAGGGTTCGGACACGATATCGGCGACTCGCATACGCGGGTTCAGCGAGGACCGCGGGTCCTGGAACACCATCTGGACCGAGGCCCGCAGGCTCGCCATGCTCTCCCGGCTCGTCACATCCAGTGGACGGTCGAGGAAACGGACCTCACCGGTCGTGGGCGTCACCAATCCCGCCAGGATCTTCAGCAGAGTCGTTTTGCCCGACCCGGACTCCCCCACGATTCCCCACCGCTGATGTTCACCGATGGTGAGGTTGATGTCCTTCAGGGCGTCGACCTCGCGCCGCCGGTTGCCGAAGGTCATCGAGACATGATCCATCGTGAAGGCGGTCACCTCGTCGCCTCCTCGAAGAAATCTTCGATGACCGGTAGCCGGTGCCCCGGTGGCACGGCTTCGATACTGGCGGTGGCGACCAGCCCCCGGGTGTACGGATGCTGGGGCCGTGAAAACACGTCGGCGGCCCGGCCCTGTTCGACGATGGACCCGGCGTGGATGACCAGGACATCCGTACAAACTCCGGACACCAACCCCAAGTCATGGGAGATGAACAGGCAAGCGGCATTCACCGCCGTCAACTCCTCGTTCAGCAGGGCCAGCACCTTGGCCTGTACGGTGGTGTCCAGGGCCGTCGTCGGCTCGTCGCAGATAACCAGCGCCGGATTGTTCATCAGCGCCATCGCGATGATGACCCGTTGCCGCTGGCCGCCGGACAACTCATGCGGGTACGCCTCGGCGATGCGGGAGGCGTGATCCAACCCGACCCGGTCGAAGATTTGCTCCACCCGGGTCCGGGTGGCCTGGTTCGAGGAATCGCGGTGCAGCCCGATCAATTCGGCGGCCTGCCGGCCGACCTTCATCGTCGGATCAAGGGCGGTCATCGGTTCCTGGAAGACCATGGTCAGCTTCCGGCCGCGCAGCGCGGAAAACGCCTGGTCCGACAACGCCGTCAGGTCGTGGCCGGCGAATGTGATCGATCCGGTCACGTGCGCATTGTCGGGCAGCAAACCCATGATGGCCGAGGCCAGTACCGTCTTGCCCGAGCCGGACGCACCGACCAGGCCCAGGCGCTGGCCAGGCTCCACGCGGAAGCTCACGTCGTCGACGGCCTTGATCCGGCGGCGTCCGAAGTCGACGCTGAGGTGGTCCACGGTCAGCAGGCTCATCGGACCTCCCTCAGCCGCGGGTCCAAGTAGTCGCGTACCCCGTCTCCCAGCAAATTGAACCCCATGACCGCCAGGACGATGGCGGCCCCCGGAACGATGGCCTGGAGCGGTGCGGTGAAGATGTTGGCGTCGCGCAGCATGCGCCCCCACGTCGGGGTGGTCGGCGGCGCCGACAGGCCGAGGTACGACAAGCCGGCTTCGGCCAGGATCGCCATCGAGAAGGAGGCCGCCGCCTGTACCGCGAGCAAGGCCGCGATGTTGGGCAGCACATGCCGGATGGCGATGGTCACCCGTGGGGTACCGGAGACCTCGGCCGCCAGAATGTAGTCCTGGCTCATGACGGTCAGGGTGGCGGCACGGGCCATGCGTACAAAGTTGGGAATGGTCGCCACGCCGATAGCGACGGTGGCCGTGATGACCGAGGCGCCGCGGGCTGCCGCCAGCAAAATGGCCAAGAGCAGGGCCGGCAACGCGAACAGGATGTCCGAGCCACGGGCGACGATCTCGCCCGCCCAGCGGTGGCCCATGCCCACGAACACTCCCAGGGGTACCCCGACGATGGCCGCGATGGCGACGGCCAGAATGCCGACGACCAGGGTGGTCTGGGTACCGACCATCAGCCGCGACGCGGTGTCCATGCCCAGGGCATCGGTACCCAGAACGTGCGGCCAGCCAGGTACCGCGTACCGATGGGCCGGATCGACTTTCCGCGGATCGAACGGGGTCCACACCAGCGACACCAGGGCCGCTGCGACCACCAGTCCGGAGCAGACCAGGCCGACGACCAAGGTGAATCGCTTCATCGGTTCGTCCCCCGCGTCAGCCTCGGGTCGATCGCGAAATAGGCCAGGTCGACCACCAGATTCACCAGGAGCACGGCGAACACCAACAGCATACCGACGCCCTGGACGACCATCAGATCACGGGCCGACACTGCCTGGACGAGTAGGCTGCCCAACCCCGGCAGGACGAAGACCTTCTCCACCAAGATGGCCCCGACCAGCAGGGACGCCACCTGTACCCCCACGATGGTGACCAGGGAGGTCGCCATGTTCCTCATGCCGTGGCGCATCAAGCCACGCCACTTCGTCCACCCGGCGGCCCGCGCCGTACGGTAGTAGTCCTCCGTCAGGACATCGATGAAACCAGCCCGGACGTAACGCGCCAACAGACAGGCTTGTACCAGGACGAGAGCTGCGACCGGCAGCACCATGTGCCGGAGCCACTCCACCGGTGACGAGAACAGCGTCACGTACCCATTGGCGGGCAGCCAACTCAGCTTGACGGCGAAGATGATCGTCAGCACCGTACCGGCGAAGAAGACCGGAATGGCCAGGCCGATGTGACTGACCGCGTTCAGCACCACCCCTGGCCACCGACGCCGCATCATGGCGGCCACCAACCCGAGTGGGATAGCGACCACCACCGACAGGGGAATCGACAACCCGACCAGCCAGGCCGTCACCCCGAGCGGATGGGCGATCTGGGACATGACCGGCGTACCGGTGAGGTACGACGAGCCGAAGTCGCCGTGGAGCATGCCGCCCAGCCACTCCAGGTACCGCAGGGGCAGCGGGCGGTCCAGCCCCCATTTGATCCGCAGGGCCTCGACCGCGTCAGGACTGGCCCCCATCCCCAATGTGGCTTGGGCCACATCGCCGGGCAGTGCCTGCACGATCAGGAAGATGACCATCGAAGCAACCAGCACCGTGGCCAGGAAGACGAGCAAGCGACGGGTGACGGCCCTGAGGATGGGCATCGGTTAGCCCCCGGCGACGATGGTGGTCACGTCGAAACTCAGCGAGGTCGCATTCTGGGCGATACCCGTGATACCGATCCGGGCGACGATGAGGTTCGGGAAAACGAACAGGAAATCCGCGGCGGCGTCATCGGCCAGCATCTGGGTGGCGGTCACCATGTCGGGGACAAAATCGCTCGGCGAGGCCTGGTCCGCCTTGGCGATCTGGGCCTGGAAGGCCGGGTTGTCGTAGTGCCAGTAGTAGTCGGGGTTGGCCCAGTTGACGATGTCACGCGCCTCGACGTGGGCCACGATCGTCATGTCGTAGTCGCCGCCGAGGAAGACCTCGGGCAGCCAGCGCGACGAGAAGTCCAGTTCCTCGACTTTGGCGGTGATGCCCACCTGGGCGAGTTCGCTGGCGATGAAGGTGGCCGCCGGCGGCGCGTACGGAGTGATCGGTACCCGCAGCGACAGCGTCAGGTTCGAGACGCCGGCCTGGGCGAGCAGTTGCTTGGCCTTGTCAGGGTTGTACGGATAAGTACCGGACAGATCGGTGTACCAGGGATCGGTCGGTACGGACATGGAACCGATCACGACGCCCTTGCCCCCCCACACGGTGTTGACCAGGGCCTGGCGGTCGATCGCGTAGCAGATGGCCTGGCGGACGAGCAGGTTCTGCAAGCTCGTCCGGGCGTGGTTGAAGCCCAGGACGATCTCGCCGTTGGTCGTACCCTCGATCACGGAGTACTTGGAGGTATCCGAGAACATGGACAGCGAGTCCGGCGACGTCATCTCCCCGACGATGTCCAGATCGCCCGAGAGCATCGCCGACACCATCGCGTTCGGGTCGGGGATGTACCGGAAAACCACGTGATCGAAACGGGCCGGCGTCCCCCAGTAATTGGGGTTCTTCTTCAGCGTAATGCGGTCGCCCTTGGTCCAGGAATCGAACATGTACGGCCCCGAGCCCATCGGAGCGGTGGCCAGATCGGTGATGGCCGGGTCGAAAACGATGCCGGCGGTCGAGGTCATGTTGTACAACCAGAAGTTGCTCGGCTGGCTCAGCACCACTTGCACGGTGTGCTCGTCGATCGCCTGCACATCGTGTACGACGGCCATCTGGCTTTTCAGCGTCTCACTGGCCGCCTGCCGTACGCGGTTGATGCTGGCCACCACGGCGTCGGCGGTCACCGGGGTACCGGAAGCGAACTTCGCCGCGGGGTCGAGGTGGAAGGTGTACGTCTTGTTGTCGGGCGAGACGTCGTAGCTGGTGGCCAACAAGGGCTGGATCGCACCCGACGAGTCCATCTTCACCAGCGTCTCGTAGACGTTGTAGAGCAGGAGCTGCGGGATGGAGGCGGCGTCGGACGTGGTGAGGTCCAACGTACCAGGCTCAAGAGTCACCCCGACCGTCAGAGTCGTGGAAGCCGACGTCGGAGACGATGAAGGGGTACAACCCACCAGCAGAGCGGCGACCGCGACCACCACCCCGGCAACCACACCCAGACGCGAAACCGACATAGACATCCCTTCCAGTATCTGGCCCAAATAGTCTACCGCCCCAGGTGCCCGGTGGATTTTGGCCCGGTCCACCGACTCCGGTATACTCATAAAGCCGACGCGGGGTGGAGCAGCTCGGTAGCTCGCTGGGCTCATAACCCAGAGGTCATAGGTTCAAATCCTATCCCCGCTACTCATCAGGCCTAGCCAGGCCGCATTCCTCAAGTTCAAAAGGACTTGGGAAATGACGTTCCCATCGTTTTCCCATCGCAATGAGTTCAGGCCTGAGCAGTCGCGCGTGCGACTTCAGCCGGTTGGGGGTGGGTCTGACTGTGACACTTCTGGACGCTGGGGAAACCTTGCGTACCTGTCAGTTATGGACTCGCTCACTGATACCGCGCCGGATCGCCACGGTCTTGAACCACTTCTGACGGTGGAGGAACTGGCCGAGCATCTTGGCGTACCCGTCACGACTGTGTACGACTGGCGCTGCCGAAACGTCGGCCCGGTCGCTTACAGGCTCGGTAAGCATCTGCGGTTCGCCATGACGGACGTAGAGTGCTGGCTTGCAACCCGCCGTGACGGGGTTCGGCGATGAAACCGCGTCTCGACATTGGCACCTTCGGCGCCATCCTGAGCCGCGCCACGTCTTCTGGGCGGATCGAAGCGCGCTGTCGTTACCGAGACTGGGACGGCGTGGCGCGCATCGTGCAAGCGACCGCCAAGACGCAACGACAGGCTGAGAAAGCGCTGAAGCTCAAGCTGACCGACCGGCAAGTGTTCCAGCCTGGAGACGGCGACCTGTCTGCCGACTCGACGTATGCCGATCTGGCCGCCTACTGGCTGGCCGACCTCGACAACGAGGACCGCATCGGCCCGACTACCCGGCAAAGCTACGAGTGGCACCTGGCCAGACTTGTCCTACCCGTCTTCGACAACCTGACACTGCGAGAGGTTGGCGTAACCCGATGCGATGCCTTCATCAAAGGCTTGGGCCGCCAGTCTTATTCCAAAGCCAGACAGACCAAGAATGTGCTTCGCCAGTCCTTCGCCCTGGCCGTCAGACACGAGATGCTGCCCCGCAGCCCAATGGACGGCATCCCGCGACTCCACAAACCACCCCACGAGCCGGACGCTCTCACCTCGAAGGAAGTCAACGCGATCAGGCTTGACCAGCATCGTCCAGGCCGTCTGATACGAGCCGGTCCTTATGCCGAGGTCGGCATAACGATCGTTATGCCGAGCTTTTGGTTATGCCACACGAACCTGCCCGACGAGTGAGCATGCAATACTTCACCGATCTGTTCTCAGGAGCCTTACACCTCTGGCTGACAAGGCTGCAATCCATGCATCAGGGACTGCACGGCACCCTATGACCTCGCACGTAGACCGCCGAGACAACGACTAATGCATCGTAGTCGGTAATGCCCGTTACCTCCTGGTCTTCGTATATTCGCTCAGTCCAACCCGGCCAGGGCCATGGTGAAGGCATCGCGCGCAACGCTGTAGCTTTGCGGAGCCTTGCCGACCTTCTGGGGGTCGTAGCCCCAGGGAGCAAGCACATTTGAGTACCGCCGCACGACACCATCTAGCTTCTCCTCGAGGAACTCCTTTGGGTCTGTCTTCCACACGACTCTCTTCGAATCGCCCTGGTCGCTGACTTCGAGCAAGGCAGTCAGTCCAAAGACTAGTGGGTAGATGAACCCGTCAGGGCTGAGGTCGGCAGTGATCGGCCTTTTGGCAAATGGAGTCACCCTGATTTTCTTCCGCTGATTCAATGTCTTCACGGCAGTAATTCTGCCGAAGCTGCCTCCAGCGGCGTTGTAAAGCCCAGGGAACTGCTCAAAAATAACGTCGTACAAGGCAGGAAGCTGCACGGCGATCTCGAAAGCACTCTGAACAACAGCGCTCTTGACCTCATCGCGCCTATAGGAGCCCGAAGGGGAGACCGTCACTTCGCTCGAACCCATGAGCCGCTCAAAACGCTTCATACAATCGCCCTTGCCGCTGTACAACTTGCTAGGGGCGGGCGGCTCGACCAGACGTCCGGCCTGGTCAGTCACCGGATCGATGAGAGCCAAGGGGATCCATGAAAGGGCGACGATGTCGTCAACCCTGATCTCGCCACCATCGTTGGTCTTCCATTCAACTCGTTCGGCAAGACTAGGATCGATGCGCTCCATAAGCGCCTTGAGAGGCTCAAAGTACCCCTTCTGGTTTGCCTTGGCCGAGACACTGAGCTGCACGTTGTTGTTCCTTGCTGAGCAGATGTCAAGAAGCGTTGACTTGAACTCGTCCACGGTGACCGGATCATCCAAATCGGAGGGGATGAGTAATTCAACAGGAACGTAGAAGTCCAAGCCGTCATCACCTGCGTCTTGAGGCCTCAAGACCCGCATGTGCTCGCGGTACTGCTCGATGACCTCACGGTTTTCCGCCCAGGCGCCCTTGAAGTCAGCCCAGGCGAAGGCACGTCGTGGAGCGTCAAAGCCGGCAAACTCTAGGGCTTCCTTCATGATGTACAGACCGATGGCGAGCATGTTGTGGCCGCCGTCGAGGATGCCTTCAGTTTGTAGGTCACCGAAGCGGAGGTTGTACCGATCTCTATCGAGCAGGGTGTACTCCGAAGCGGCGAGCAGGATGCCCTTTGTTTTGAACGGAAAGGTTAGCTGATCACTTTCGATGGACTCCTGGATGCCGTTGGTCACTGCGCCAGTCCTAGAAGAGCGCGGATTGGCTTCAAGGTCGATCTGGTCGATCAACTGGATGAGTGATTTGGCCTTGACAAGGCCCACGACCTTAGCGATCGAGCCCAGCTCTTGCCGAGTCGACTGGTCGAACTTGATGGTTGCGGTCCGGGTTTCGGACATCTTTCCTCCTAATAGTCTTAGGTGAGAGGAAAGACAAAGAAACAAAAAAGCCGACATAAAGTCGGCTCTATCTCTCCCGAAGCACGTATGCCTCGTTCGTTGTTCCAGAGCCTTTTCAGGTTCTCACCGGCTTCCATCCGGACGCCTAAATTCAGTTTATCATTGTGAAGGTATGCTGCAAAGCGAGCGCACTCGGTATATTCCTGCTGCTTGACTGACACCGTAACGTAGGCGCTAGTTTTTACTCGGCATGGCCGGACCGCGTGCAGCACGCGGTGGTCTGTCCCCGTCAGCAAGAGGTGTGTGGCTTCCAGTCGCCGGATACGGCGGGCACTTGGCTGGCGGCTCTACACGGTCACATCGCAATGCATGGCAGGCTTTTCGAGCGGCCTACTGCGTCCTCGCTGCGCCTCCAATTTTCTGTCGGTGCAGCCCGATAGACTTTTGGCACGATGCAGATGCAGCCAGTTCTCTTCGATCTGATGGAGGGCGAAGCCCCTCCTATCGATCCGTCGTGCCCGCTGCACGATGCGAAGTCACGCGGCGCGGTGTTCACGAAACCCTCAGTCGTGGACTTCATGCTCGACCTTGCCGGGTACACCGAAGACGCGACTCTACACTCGTTGCGGCTGCTGGAACCAGCCTGCGGCAGCGGTTCCTTCTTGCTGACTGCCACCCGTCGTCTGCTTCAGGCCTGGCGCCGAAGTGGTCTCGATGACTCCGTTCTTGACGACGCCATTCGCGCTGTCGAACTTGACAAGCCGACCATGGACACTGTCCACCGGGTACTCGTCGGTCTGCTGACCGACGAAGGGCTGCCCGAGTTGTCGGCGCTTCGGCTCGCGCGGAAATGGTTGCTCAAGACGGACTACCTTATGGCCGATCTTGAGGCACAGTTTGACGTCATCGTCGGCAACCCGCCATACGTCCGTCAGGAGTTAGTGCCACCACACCGACTGGCACATTACCGTCGCTCGTACCCCACGATGGTTGGTCGAGCGGATGTTTACGTGGCGTTCTTTGAACAGTCACTGGGCCTGCTCAAACCGGGTGGACGGCTGTGTTTCATTTGCGCCGATGCCTGGACGCGCAACGACTACGGGCGCGAGCTTCGCCGTCTCGTAACCGGGCAGTACGCGCTGCGGGCCTACGTCGATATGTATGGGCTCGACTCTTTCGAGGCAAATGTGGGCGCCTACCCATCCGTCACCCTGATCGAACGTGGCCAAGCAGGCCCAGTCCGCACGACACGAGCCACCTCCACGGACCCGGCTGAGTTGACGAGGTTGGCCCGTGCGTTGTCTGACAGCTCTTCCCGAGTCCGAACGCTGCCCTCACTAGCGTCTGGCGATGGCCCATGGCTCTTACATGGCGGAACACAACAGGATGCGGTGCGCCAACTGGAGGAACGTTGCCCCACACTGGAGAGCGCCGGCTGCCGAGTGGGTATTGGCGTCGCCACGGGGGCAGACAAGGTTTTCCTTGGCCCCTACGACGACCTGCCCGTCGAGCACGAGCGCAAACTTCCACTCGCGGTCAACAACGACGTTTCCGCTGGGCATTTCTCCTGGCATGGCATGGGCGTGGTCAACCCTTGGAGCGACGCTGGGGGCTTGGTGAGTTTACGCGATTACCCGAAGCTCGCCGCTTACCTTGCGCCCCATCGCGCACGCCTTGCAGAACGTCACACGGCCAGGACGGATCCGAACTCTCGCTGGTACAAGACCATCGACCGGATCACGCCATCACTGGCCTGGCAAGCAAAGCTTCTCGTGCCGGACATTCGAGGCGACGGTGACGCCATCGCCTACGACGACGGCACTGTCTACCCGCACCACAACCTGTACCACATCACGTCGAACGTCTGGAATCTACGTGCGTTACAAGCCCTCCTGCGTTCGGGGCTCGCCCGCCTGTTCGTGGAGGCATACGCTGTCAAGATCGGTGGCGGCTACCTGCGTTTCCAGGCACAATACCTACGCCGTATTCGCATCCCAGCCTGGGACAAGCTCACTGTCGACCAGATAGACCAACTGATCGCCGCCGGAACCTCAGGCGAAAAGATCGCTCCCCCAGACTTGGAGTCCATCTGCGGACTCGACACCGGGTCACTTGAGTTTATGGAGGATTGGCGATGAGTCTAGATCTTGGTCCGTATGCCCAAGGTGCGGCGAAGGCCGTAGCCCAGTTCTGGGCGACCAGAGCAGAGGCGACCGCCCACAACCAGGATGGCGGCAAGGCCGACCAGAGCGGACGCGCCGGCGTCACCGCTGGCAAGAACATGGACGGCTTCGTCGATCTACTCACCGACCTTGCCCGCGCCAACGGCCTCTCCCAGGCGAAGGTCTGCTCCGACCGCGCGGCGCTAACGCTTCCGGGCTACTACCGAGCCACAAAGAACTGGGATCTCCTGATCCTCAACCACTCCCGCCTACTTGCCGCCATTGAGTTGAAGAGCCAGGTTGGCCCGTCGTTCGGTAACAACTTCAACAACCGGGCCGAGGAAGCCATTGGCACAGCCCACGACTTCTGGACGGCCTACCGCGAGGGCGCCTTTGGCACTGATCTTCCCCGCCCATTCGTCGGCTGGCTCATGCTTGTGGAAGACGCGTCCAAGTCGCGCGCACCGGGACAGCGGCTTGACACGCCCCACTTCGACGTGTTTCCAGAGTTCCGGAAAGCCTCCTACCTGGAACGCTACGACATTCTCTGCCGCAAGCTCATGCTGGAGAACCTCTACTCATATGCCGCCGTCGCCACGTCT
>Ga0123354_10000643_pt1 | contig 36809 bp, 22 predicted proteins | sample TergutLab28metaG_2_FD_97872 | JGI IMG/M metagenome (GOLD analysis project Ga0123354, IMG submission 97872) | Labiotermes labralis P4 segment gut microbial communities from Petit-Saut dam, French Guiana - Lab288 P4 | ecosystem: Host-associated > Arthropoda: Insects > Digestive system > Gut ... | reverse complement strand
CAGCCTACACAACACAACAAGTACTCGCTAGCTCCTGAAGATGGACGTATTAACGTCTGAAACATGTTGAGCAATATATAATAAAGCAAGTGTCATCTAGTTGGTCAACCTTTATTCAAAAGGCTGAGGGTGCTGGGAATAAGGTAATAACTTATGGTCTCTGCAGAAATGCTACTGAGGTAAAGATGAATACTGTTGGTCTCACAATCGGCAGATCTCATTATGTGGTGGGATCCATTCATTGTTATATCTGCCATATAAGTAGAGATAAGGATACTGAAATTTAAGCCACTGTTGAGCCAGACAAAATAACAAGCTATGTTACTAAATCTATGGAAAATTCTCCTTGAAAAACAAATAGTCCCTCAGCTGGTTAAAAAAATTCCGGTCTGCAGTAAAACTCTGGTCTTCATCGCTGTTTTCCTTCAAGCCTGCAATTCGTTCGCACACTGACACTTGCCACATTCCACACCCTATTTGAGCTATAAAGTTTAACATTACGTAGTTTTATAGAGCTTCCTGTTATTGGTTTCCTTGGGGTAAGAGACCAAGTCTGACAGCTGTACAAAACAAAAGATAAAATTGTATTCTATTACATTTAAAAGAAGACAAAATATTTTGAAATGAATTTAACAAGCATTCCACGAATTTAAATTGCGCTTAGTTTACCTGGAAATGTAAATTGATTTATTACCCATCGTGCGAATTACTTGGATGTTGTCCACGTTTAAAAAGGAAGCATTTACTCTCCTTGTATTTTTTATGACGTGACATGAACATGCAATATAATTTTTTTTCTGAACAAATTCTTCTAGCGTCAAGGATAATACATTTTTCAATTATTTGATGTTACGCTCCTCACCTTCGTACTGATAACAATCTGCCCATAATCACAACTTTGCAATAAATACAAAAAAGATTTGCCATAAAGCCGCATAGGAAGCAAAATTTCTTCTGTCTTCTTTGTTAGTTCCATCGCGCTGTATTAAGATGTTGCTCGCTCCCACTAGTAATTTGTTCTCGCACCCAGTTGTTGTTTAGAAAACTCTTTCCTTTTACTTCTCTTCTGTTTTCTCTTTCGTCTTCATCTCTGTCGATAGCCTAAGAATAATGAACGGAAGGATAAAGGGTGTGTAAGTGGAGGGAGTGTAGTGACTCCTGGAGTCCAGTCACGGAATTCGCAAATTGCTGAAACTCTCCAAGAATTTTAACACTTTCCAACTACAGAACTGTTCTCTTTTTTATCACCCATTTCTTGCCCTTCCGACATTCTGAAGTTATAGGTCTACAGTATTTGGAATTTTCAAAACGAAAGGATTCTTCATAAAATTGTGTAAACCATTAATACTGTATTTTGGAATGCGACGCTGTGAAGCCTGGTAGAACTGCACGGACGTTTCGGAGAAACACGTCTTATAAATATTCATATTATTTGTTTGTTTTTGCTGCGACAGCCCCCAAAAGACCAGAACCTCCTCATTCATGGGGTTTCTAGATCACAAACAACGACGCACCACAGTCGTTGGACTCCTCTGGACGAGTGATCAGCTCGTCACAGAGACTTCTACATTCCACGAGACAACACTCACAACAGACAACACATCCATGCCCGCAGTGGGATTCGAACCTACAATCTTGGCGGACGAGCGGCCGCAGACCTACACCTTAGACCGTGCGGCCACTGGGACCGGCAACAGTATTCGTATTACAAGATTCTTTCTTGTATGCTGAAAATGGATACAATATATTCATCCGAAACTTTGGTAAATTGTACCAGAATATATGTCCTCACGTCTAAGAAGACAATAGCCTCATAGGTAATGCCTCAGTTCCTGAAAAGAGACTAGTGCAATGTAAAGTGGGCATTCACAAGTAATGCAAAGGATTTTTAGGTGACAAGACTGAGGCCATGGCAGTAAGTGCGTGCGTTGAATCTACATACATGTCAGGGGGTCTTTCTCGCTTCGTCGCAGCAATTTGGTTACTTCCAGACCAGTGGTTATACAGTTTTATCGGCAAAATACACAACAACATCCTGCAACAAGAAATAATACCAACGGAAATACAGTCAAATTCTGTTGGTCAATTTAACTCCTTGGAAAATTAAAAATATTTCAATAAACATGTCGTAATGAAGGTCAAGGTCGTCTGGGATGTTGGGACTTACAGTTTTATATTCATAGGTAGTAACTGGAGTTTCAGGAGCCCACAAATTTACAGGGGTCATGTCCCAGAAGGCTGTATTTGTAATATTCAGAGCTGTGAGTAAATAAAATCTGACACAATACGTCACTTTAAGTAACGGACATCATTTTAACCGTTAACAAATCTGTGATGGCTAATCGATGCACCTTGAGAAAGAGATTGCAGGAGATCTGACTAAAACACACGTACACAATGTCAGGTGTCTGAAATGCAGTAAAACGTCACCAAGAAGATAACTTAAGAATCTTTATGAAGTTCTTAGAACCCAGCACCAATTTTGTCAAAGACTAACACACAACTAACTGCGTCGAATGGGGTTCTTCTTCTTGAAAAAGTGGCAGTAGCTCAGAGTCAAAAAATTTCCGGTCTTTTATGGAAACAGAAGATTAATTATACTGTTTACAGCAGTCCTCGACTGACATCTATCGTGATCCAGACGAACCTTCCGTGTATTCACGCTCTATTTGTTTATTATCCACTCTAGTACTATTTACAGAACCATACTGAAGTAGACATATCTCCTTCAGATATATATATATATAAGGTAAAGTGATCCCGTTACAGGCCCGGTGTGGCCCAGAGGGTGGGTAGATATACAGCTCTACTCTTCCATGACCGCGGCACTAGAAGGGGGTGAGTGGTCAGCAGCACGCCACTGCCGCACTTTACCCTTGGGAAAGACCCGGTACCCATTTTACAGGAGGCTGGGTGGGCCCCAGGTCCGGTCTGGACGGGCGGAAAATCTCGTCCCCACCGGGATTCGATCCCGAACCCTCCAGCCCGTAGTCAGTCGCTAAACCGACTGAGCTACCCGGCCCATATATATATATATATATATTGAAAGTCTGTGCCCTTTTCTTATCTCTGCCATACTTGCTACATATCCAGCCCATCTGACTGCCCTTACTTCTTTTGCTCTTATAGTCTTTCTTGAGTGGAATTTTGAAGCAGTAAAAAGAAGATTTACCTATTATCTGTTTCATTGATATAATCCTTTCGGCCGCGCCAAGACCTTGGCTCGACTTAGCTTCTAAGGGAAATGAGTACCAGCCATATTTTGAGGGGGGGGGGGGGTTAAGGCGCCACATTCCTATGGTGATTGTTATGAAATCTGGGAGCCTCTGCCTCCAGTAAATTTCAGGGCGTGTCCAGGCTTGTACAGGGATTCTTTACTTTCTTATCTATTATCTTTAGAAGTCTTCAAATTCGTGTTTGGGAAAGAAGATCTACCCTTTAAAATCCAGGGAAATACAGCATATGTTGTGAAGGCCACATTCAGATATAAATTGAGGAGGGTCACGAGAAAAGAGTAGGGTTGAGGGATCAGACCTTGCCATGGAATGCATGCGCAACATACAGCCACTTACCCAAGGAATACATAAACATGTACTGCTTACCATGAATCCACTGACGTTGGGTTCTCTATTTCTCTGTACTTCTGTTGTGTGTCAAATTTGGCCTTCACATTTCTCACAGAAACCATGAAAATCACCACGTTGCGGGATATCAAGTAAAATGCCAGTAAATTTTATGAGAAAAGGATTTTTACAAAAATATGTCAATAATTCATTTGTAGGAGAAATTTTTGCTCGTCTAATAGGATTTTACAAAAATATCTAGATATAGAAACTTTGAACAAACACATGAATACCAGGTTGCAGCTACGTGTAATTTGCTCAATAAAGGGACGAATATTTTTAAAGCTGTTACTCTGAGGGCTAGCCTCTTTGTTAAAGAAGCATGTCCCTGTGTGAACACTAACACTAGTTTTGAGATAGAGCAGTGTTAGATGGGTGAAATATGTAAAACGCGCAGCGGAAAAGAAATAAATCTTAGCAATTTTTTAGGGAAAATACTAGCCGAAAAACCTAAGTGTAGAAGGGAATATAAAATTAAGTTATTTTTTTAAGAACTACGACATATGTCTATAGTTGTGATTTCAATTCGTCTAAGTCAACGTACGTTGGAACGGGGCGCCGTTGTAAATGTGGGCTTGCTAAGGACAGTACTATCATGATAAGAAGGGTGACTGTCATGTTCTAAGGAACAACTTGCTTCAAGTCACTGGTTGATTCTCTGGGTACTGTGTTTATAGATGGTTACCGTAGTTTCGGAGGGACTGCTACCTCCAGCAACATTAACCCAAAGGAAGCAAATTTTACTACAGCGTTATGAACCAACCATCTGCACAGCGACATGATATAACAACGGACAGAAAAACAAACTTCATTTTGACTGCAGTGAATCTCCCAGTCCCAAGCAACTCCGTTGTAGTTTACCGGTAAGCACTGTAATTCACAAAAATCGTAGAATTAGAAATTCGAGACTGTAACAGAAATCCTGTTTATCGCCACTTGAACCTGGGTCTATAGGTTTAGTAGATGATTATTTTCTCCGTTACGTTACGGCCCACATATATCTAACCAATATAAGATGATTCTGCAATTCACGTGTTTCCTGACATCAAGTTCAAATAGTTTCCCAACGAGACGATGTTACTATAGAAACCAAATCAATAATCAATAAAATCTATGGGAGAGGGAAGGTAATCACATAATACTAGGCCGAGGGCAAGTCTCAGCATTAAGATATGAAGAGAAAGAGAATACATTATTTAAAACCAGGCTAGCAACCTGAGGCCTTTTGTACCTTTTGTACCTTTTATTTGACGAACGGTGGTGGTAGGGGGGGGGGGTGGCTGAGTTCTTTGGTACTACGACATCAAATAAAACCATATTACCGATAAAAGATGACGTTTTAGTGTGGTAGACTGGAAGGGCAGAACCCCAGTTCGCTCATTTTAACTTGCTTCATTGTTACTCTGCTCACTGCCGCAGCCTTCGTTTGAATCCGGTCCTTCAAGGTCAGAAACCGGCGACTAACCACATAACAAAAGGCTCAGAAAATTGGCTGTCTTATCTGATACTTTACACAAAAAAAATGCAAGTCGGTGTTTAAAACAACCCAAATTAAATAGCTATTGACTGGTCCTCATGCAAAGTTAGAGCTGTCTGTAACTGCCATGGTCGGTTTATCAAGCAGTCATTGTGAAAGGACATACAGTGTGTCAGTCTTCGGTGGTAGATCTTGTGAGCAGTTTGTGCTTCATAAACACGTTGCAGTAGGGTCATGTCCTGATTTGTGTATTAATTTAACGTAAATATGCAGTAAAGATAGACTCAGCTGAAAAATACGGCTCAGGATCATAAATGATGGCACGAAATTAACTACATGAAGTTACACAAAACGCGTATTAAGTTGCACGTGTCCACACGCATACATTACATCTAACAAGCCTAGAGATGTGCTTCTAAATGCCATTAGGTGAACACAGAAACCTTCTTTGTATCAGACTATTTCATTTGCAGTTCTAACCAATACAAGATTTACGTTTACAGCATCCAATTTTAAGTAAATGTGCACAGTGACGTCACTACATTCCCGGCTGTAACTCCGGTATTTCCATATACTTCGGCGAAAGTTGCTGCCTTAATCTTCGGGGTAGATAGAGGCAGCACTTTCCTCCAAAAGGCTTTTACCTATCTACCAAACTACACGGCGTCACAGTGCAAAAGACAGCAGGCTTCATATTCATCGCTAAACTCAATTCTCACATTACAGAAGCCATATTTATAACTATGTAATATTTTTCACTCATTCTTTGGGTACCGAAACAGACCGCAGACACCCAGCGCCTAATAACACGAAGGAACGTTTGTGCTGACACTTATTGGCCATCATCTCCCAAAACACGAAATTCCTTGAACTGTTCAGTGCCTGTAAACTTCTCATACCACAGAGTTAGTTATTTGGGTCCTGGTCCCAAAAATATTTTACCTTGCTGATCCATCGATCGCTCTTCTCATTTCGAAGAGTGTTGTCAGAACTTAAGTTTATGTGTTAGAGGGTTGTTTATCTGAGAGATTGAAACTGGCGTTAAACTGAATAATACAAGAATTTTAAATTTCTATGCCAAAGAAAATTTGGACCGCCGTTGCACAGTGGTTAAGGTGCTGTGCTACAAATCGGAAGGTCGCTGGTTCGATCCCAGATGGTGTCATTGGAATTTTTCGTTGCTATAATCCTTCCGGTCGCACTATGGCCCTGGGGTCGACTCAGTCGCTAACAGAAAAGAGTACCAGGAATATTTTCTGGGGGTTAAAGGCGGCCGGTGCGTAAGGCTGACAATCTTACCACCATCCTGTGCCGTTGTCACGTAATCTAGGAACTTTAACTTCCTGGAACCCTCTGGGCCACTCCAGGCCTGTAATGGGACTGATTAAATTTTTTATGTCAAAGAAAATACACTTCGTTTCCTATACAAAAGCCGGTCGGTTAATGCGGTCGGTTAATGCTGTAGGTTAATGCTGTTTAGAGGAGTAATCACTGTTTACTCCGAAAATTATATGTAACAAATAAATAAGCTGTGGTGGTAAAACAAAGAGAGTCTTAGCCTTAAAGCAGGTACAAAACATAGAGTCAGTTTCTATTAGCTAATTAAAAAAGGAATTTTTTTTCCACCATAATGCATTGTTGTAAGTGCTATGAAGAGCTTGATATTCGTTTATAGACGCTTTCGTTTAGTCGCCATGTCTGTCCGTCTAACCATCTATCCGCTTGTATCAGCGCGGCTCCCACAGAAAGAATTTACGTGAAATTTAATATTTGATCTTTTTCAAAAAAAAAATCCTTTGAGAAAATTAAAATTAGGGTGAAACAGGGAAAAAATATCGTACACTTTACGCGTGGACCTTACTACATTTTATTGTTGCCGGCGATGTTAAATCGCCATAAACGCTCCCTTTTGGAGCAAAATGGCATCAGGATGTTAGGATAACTGAGGAAGTATAAATATTAAGCAAGCGCGAAAAACTTTACTTTATGTGCACATTGCCCACCTTGTTTTCTCTATAAAAAGCCACTTAAGGTTTCCCATATTACCAGTTACCACGGCGGCTTCGTACCATACACGGTCGACCCTAGACACCGGCCACGTGGACTGAAATTTCAGAGATCAACCTCAGCTTTCTATGTAGTGTACCCAAGTATATGTCCATCAAGTATATTCTAACGATAAGGTGGAAGGTTTTATATACTATGGGTCTCCAGGCGCTGCCACGTCCATATATTATTCAAATACCATAGAAACTACGCAGTCATTTAATCGGTAATGAGGTGGCCCTGGTCAACTAGGGACTATTGCGCCATGAGAACAAATAAAAGGTATACCACTTATTGTGATTTGTATACGTGCGGCTCGCAAACTAGCCGACAGCGATGGGTGTGGCCCTTTATCAAAAAAATTTGAAGGCTCTTTTAAAAAAGAGCTAAGACCAACCATTCATTGTCAGGTCGTACCTCTGCGTCGCATAGGTACCTGACTAAATGATTCAGTTGATATGTAAAATATTTTAAATCATTCGAACGCGTCAACATACGAAACAGGTCGCGTCCCTCGCTCTAGCGGATTGAGTTTGAATATGATTAATCGGAATTTACTAAATACAGCGATCCCATCAATCCATAATGCATTTTGTGTCCCTGTACGTGAAAAGGGGATGACTGGAGTTCGTCATAAATTGCAGTCTGGCTTCAAATACTACTGTCACAAAACTTACGAAACAATAAACAAAACAAATTAAAAAAAACACGAATAGTTGTAAGCAAAATTGTCTCAGAGATGCAAAAAAATAAACAAAACGGAGTAACATTTTCTGAAAAAGGCGCAGAAAAACAAAAAAATCATGAAAATAAGTACAAAAAATGAAATTACAGAACATTTCTAATTCTATCCTACGAATTCCAGAGGTTATCCTTCTGCTTATTAAGCTCAGAATAGGAACAGTTGGCGGGTTCTTGTAAACACAGCAATGAACCTTCGGGTTCCGTAATATACATGGAAATTCTTGGCCAGTTGAGGACCTGTCAGTTTCTCAGGAAGAATTATGCTCTGTGGAGTTGGTTAGATCCCACCTTCTTACTACAATAAGAACACTGCACAGCCATAAAACAAGCATGAGTTATGCAGAATACTTGACGACGTATATTCATCAGCTTTTTTCCTATGATCATTACCAGCCACAATATCGTGCGAACATAAGACTTATTTCTAAGAATTAGTGATTCATCATTACCTACACATAAGTGAAAATTGAAATGAGTTAGACAGAAAGCAGATGAAGAAAGATATCCTTTGTGTTTAGGTGAAGACGATGCCAAACACATATTTTTGGATTGTCCACAAACCAGGAATCAGAGAAGAAAATTTTAAATCAAAGTAGTTAGATATAAAAAAAAGGAGATTACATACAAAAAAATGCTGTGACACACTAACAAAGCTACTATAAGAGATTTAGGCAGATACGTGAATAAAGGCAAATATTAATGGTTGAAGAAGACATCAGATTTATAACTGTGTATCCGATGACGAAGAGCTTACATCGTCAGAGTCCGGTGTTAATCGGTAGTTATTCCCAAGATTTGTAAGAAATTAAATCAATAGATTATTATTATTATTATTACATAAATACGAAGCAATAATGACAGAACAATAGTTAAAGCAAAGGTTTTATTGATGAATGAATGTCTAAAATAACCACCCTTAACCTCAGTACACATGCTGGTACATCCGAAAACCTAGCATCATTTCACTGAGCTTCTTTTTCAAAAAGTTTGCAACTTCCAAATCGAAACGGATCGATGTAGCTCTTACTTGCTAGTGTTGTGTTCGTATACCATCAGTAATGAGAATATAAAGGCTTCAGTTCGTGTCCAATTTTGTAGACCAAAATAATGATCCGTGGAAGAAGGAAGCGATAATGGAGATACGTTTGGTGTCAGTTATATAGAGAGACTGGGGACTGTCATTTTGAAAATTTACTAACAACCCAGAAACAACATATTTGTAACCCATGAGAAAGGGGCAGGTGTTTTCATGACAATGACTGGGACTTTGTTTACGTGTAACGTTATTGAGCTGAATTAACAGATAATACCAACTAATGCACAAATATTAACATATGTTTCACATGCGCTCTACTGATACTCCGGCATATTTCGATCTTCTTCAGTTCACCCACAGGGAATCTTAGGTTTAGCACACACACACACACAAACACAGAGGCACGCACACACACACACACACATATATATATCATCATCATCATCATTATCATTTGGCACTACAACCCTTTGTGGGTTTTCGCTTTCTCAGCCAAGTCTCCCCCCCAGTTTTTTTGTCCTTAGCTGTTTCCTTCCAGTTTTTAACTTTCAGCCTTTTTAGATCTTCCATAACATCCTCTTGCCATCGTTGTCTTGGTCTTCCTACCGGTCTAGTTACCATAGGTTTCCAATCTAGTAGCTTCCCAGTTGGTCTTGCTTGATCCATTCTTTGAACATGCCCCAGCCATTTGATTCTTTGTGCCTTGATGAATCTCACTACATCTGCACCTTCTATTAATGTATATATATATATATATATAACAGATAAATTATCAAATGGATGAAAATTTTGGCCTTTTAAAATTGCGGATATAATAAAATTCGCAGTAGATGTGCAGAAAAGGTCCATATAATGCATCGTGCTATCTATAAAAATACACACTTACTGTTCTCTTGAAACGAAAAACTGTAATTCCATAACGCTATGATAACCACATGATGAAACAATTCTGCACATCTTCTACGAAATTTATGGTATCCACAATTTTTAAGTACCGAAATTTTAATGTTTGAAAATTAATCTGTGTTTTATACATGCATGTTTGATTTAAGACTCCCTGAGGATGATATGCAGAAGATCGAAACATGTCGGAGTATTAGTAGATTGTACGTGCTAGTGCATGTACTAATACTTGTGCACTCGTTGGTATTGGCAAACTGTTCATTAAAGCTGGGATGTGAATATTATTAAGATTTTTAAGTTAATTTTAAGCCATGACTTTTAACATGTATAGACTAACGTTTCACATTCTGACATTATACTTGTTGGCACATACAGTCAGCAACAGCTGCGAATAGCAGCATAAGAGGTCAACAATAAACGGCTGTGGAATATATGCTTGAGTCAATATTGCAGCGTCCACCTATACAGATAAAAGTTAACAGCTTGTGTTTATAAACGTTTATATATTTATATGGGGTCACTGCTGAGTGTATACGGTTATTCTGTCAAGTTTAGTAGGCCTGCACCCTAAGGGAGGGGGTGGACCGGTTGTACTGCCCCCCTCCAACACAAATCGAAATTTATAGAACACATATTTTGTAGACACGATTACACAAAAAGTATTATGTGATTTACCTTCCAGCCGAAATCAGCTGCAGGCCAGTATATTGGAATTCTGAAAAACAGATTAAAAAATTAAAAAGTCACAGATGAGCTATACACTTAGAAGATCGGATCTTGTGACTTAACCCTTTAAACGCCGAGTTAAATCAATCTGCCATTTGCTGACATTATTAGAATCTCACAACAATGTCCACGTTAGCAGGGTTAAATTAGGTGAGAAATCGTGCGAAGAAAAACCAACTTGATGCACAACTTATCCTTAGTATATTTCGTCAACCTCTACATGTTTCGGGCGTATCTAGGCCCATCATCAGGAGGTACAACTGTATGTATACAACAATTGGTACTTATTATTGTTATTAGATGACTGTATGTTGTTCTACTTGGATTGGAATTTCTATTAGATGACTCTCTGTTGTTCTGGTTGGATTGTTTCAATCCATCCAGGACAACAGACAGTCATCTAAAAAGAATAATAATTACCAATTGTTGTATACATACGGTTGTACCTCCTGATGATGGGCCTAGATACGCCTGAAACATGTAGAGGTTGACGAAATATACTAAGAATAAGTTGTACAACAATTTGGTTTTTCTTCACACGATTATATCGAGATGCACGGTCAGCAAAACATAAATTTCAGGCGAGTGATTCACGGAACATGTAGCTATATCTATATGCATATAAATGCAGTTGCCAGTGGTGTTATGTTAGTTATATTTATCATTAGAATTTTACAAGCTAAGCTTTAAAAATCGAAAGTAATTTGCACGTAGCATCAGGGTCAGCCCACCCCCCGTCCCAACCAATAAACAACTCTGGTTGCACGTCTGAAGTTCGCTGTCGTAATATGAATACAGATTACACATTTCCAGAACTTTGCAAATTACTGATGTTATGTACTTTTGCGATGTTTGTTTAATAAGCCAAAAAGTTGCGAGTGTAAAAAATTGTTGAATAATTAAATAGTATTGATCACGGCCACAACTGCGTGCTGGAATTTGTATTTCAGTTTTGTGCGGTACGAACAGGAGGTGCGAGCTGATGGCTGCAAGCTGTACTGCATGACAGTACACGAACCCTGCCGCATCCAGTGGGTACGCTCACGTGATGAAAGGCTACTATTTTTCATTCATTCACGTATTGCGTTCTATCGGATATTGCGCAAGCGTTCCTTGCGATGAAAGCCCACATTCACACATTGAAGGTTGTTCTTACAAAATTGCTGAGTTGTTATAAAGGTTCTTTTCTGCTGATCTTCAACAGACTGATAACGAAAAAGACCCAACAATGTGCCAACCGATATGCCATAACGCTAACGATCCAGATTTGTATTCACTAGGTCCCACACTCAAATCTCGACCACTACACCGTGTATCCTAACAGATTTTCCCTTACATTCTTCATTCCGGCCAGGCAAATGCAGGCATAGTGCCTCGGTTAGGCCACAACCACTTCCTTCCAATCATTTTGTATTTCATCGATCATCCGATGGTACCTTCTTGATAAAAACAACATTGTTACTAGCTCGGCGTTAGAGGATATGTATTAGTAACTTTAGTTTGAGGGTTGTTTGACCGTGCATATCTCTCATGAAATAGGGTGAAACGCCAGCTTGATGTAACTATAACTAGGTAATTTTATTGATGTGTTCTTAGCTCGACATGTTTCGGGTACATACGCCCATTATCAAGAGCATTAGATGTTGAGTTGCAGCATATGGTTTTCTGCACCGAGTTTTTGGATGGGTGGTGGTCTTGAGAGCGCTACGTAGGTTGTGTGTACGGTGCGGATGGTGCCCATCCAAAAACTCGGTGCAGAAAACCATATGCTGCAACTCAACATCTAATGCTCCTGATGATGGGCGTATGTACCCGAAACATGTCGAGCTATGAATACGTCAATAAAATTACTTAGTAACATCAAGTTGGAATTTCACTTTATTTCATAGAAAGTTTAGTGTTTAACTATAGTTTACAACAGTTTATTCTTGACCTAAACAGCACAGTCGGTACGGCGAATAGGCTACGGGCTGGATAACCGAGGAAATGTAGTTTGATTCCCGGCATTAGCAGTGCATGTTTCTGTTTTTCGAATGGTCTCACAGGTTCTGGGTGGCACCAAACGTCCGTTTCAATGGGTAAAGAGGTCTCTTTCCCGAAGGACAAGCGACCTGTGCGGGAAGTCAACCTCACCTCCACTTAGTGTTGAGGTTAAGAATGAATGGAACGATACCTCCTATTTCCCATGACGTACACAGAGAAAACTTTACATTTATTTTACCTGATTATGTAGAGAAGACAAAAGTGTCTGAAACAAACACCAGCCAGCATTTTCCTAACTTAACCTGATACATTTTTTAAGATGATATTTTCAAAATTAATTTCTTTTTTAAAATGACGATTTATCTGTAATTTCCTGGCGCCCCTAACTGCTGTCAAAAGTGGACGTGCAATCTCATCACATATAGGAACGGAAACGGGAATTTGTGTGCTATCATTGGCTGCCTGGATTTGACACATCGACAGCAATACTAACCTACTATCTCGCACGGTGCCTACGACGGTTGGGTCTCAGGCAGTAGCACTTCAATCAGAAACACAAGTTTAAAATTACACGTGCATAGAAAGTTAATTCCACTACGAAATTACGCGTTTTCCTCCATCTTTGTCGGAGGGAGATCAAAGCCTCAAATAATACAGTAAGTATTCCAAGCATAATGTAAAGATAAAAAGCTTAATTTACTCTGCAATATGTTGCCAATACAAACAGCGCTTCCTGTGCCAGAGAACGTTCTTCTTCTGCCAGTACACCTGTTTCTGTTTTCTGTGCAATACGCGACATGTGACACAATTTTGCAGGCCATCTTTCATGCAAAGATGCACCCCCGTGTCTTTCAAATGAAAGATAATTAGATCATGGCGCATAGAAAGGCTGGAATTTGTCGTTTTAATATTTTATGTCTCTTGAAATTATTTACGGGTTTCTTAACCGGATGTTTATGCCATAATATCTATTTCTGTTGATGCATCACCGACTGAAACTCTACGAACATATCTTGCAGTGAACGGGTGCTTAATTCATGAGACAACCAACTACTGCGGTTATAGTGAATTGGAAAGGGTTTGAAGGCGAATTGTCTTTGCCTGTTTTAGACTAATCTATCAGAATTGGCCAGTAGAGATAAAGAAGAAAGAGCTAACGACATGACATACAGTTCTGTTTACAAATAAGTAATCGGGCCCCCGGAATATGAAGCATAATTGCCAGTAACTTCATCGCGGCATTACTTCTTTCCCGTAAAGATACATTATTTAGGAAGCGTTTCGTTCAGCTCGTTCTTGTGCCTTCTCAGAATGTAAAAAAGGGAGAAATTGAAGTTTCTTGCCACTTGGTGTGTAATACAACGAGGCAGAGACATGGGCTATAGCAGACAGCAGATAACGCCATTATTAGTGACGCGAGAACATTGCGTGAAACTGTTTGCATGAAACTGTTTCTTCTTCTCTCTTGGTGCATTATATGGACTTTTGTCACACGCTGCCGGACTTGGTGCACCGTACGTTCATGAATGCATCTGAGGGCACCATCAGTTTAGAATCTGTCATGGGCCGTACAGATAGTGACTCTGGAGTCTGAGTTGACCGTGGCAGTGGTTTGCACTGGAGAAACCCGACCGTCCCTTGTTTGTGACCACAGCTAAATTACAATGGGCTGAAGTGCAGTCACGTTTTGTGCGTGTGAGCTACTGCAGTTAGTTTCCGTATGGTTCTGTGTGGTTACAGATGTTTATAAATGTGGTGGTGGGCTTGTTATAAACGAAACAGAAACAAAGGAAATGAGAGGAAAGAAAGTCACGCTAGGATGGAGACACATATCTTTGACAGGACTCTTATGTTTTTCCCCGACCGTCGCCGACAGGGCTTAGGGAATCTACCCACGCTGTGTAGGTGAGCTGCATTCTCTTGAGTAAAAGACATTACTTGGAATTTCAACCCCAGCGTCTTTGAAGGGTTAATTTAGGCTCGAGTCATCCAAAGTTCATGAGTCTTGCCGTCTTAACGCAAGGCTGGAATTTATTTCTCTTTAGTCTAACAAATGAGCATAAAATGGCGTAATTAGTCAAGTAACATAATTACGGAGTCATTAAAACTTATGGGAAAGCATTCCTCTTGAAGTAAAAAAATTACTGTCGACAAGGAACTTCACAGAGCGAGGAGCACGCAAATACGTCATTCGGATAAAATTGACAAGATCTACTGACAACAATACTACGGAGGATCTGGTGATTATCTACTGATTAAATAAAAACAAAAATGGGACAATACATTTTTAATATTCCTGTCAATACATTATTTATGGTATACAGCCGTGGACTGATTTATTAAGCGGTACGTCCATGTGTGGAAAATTAGCACATCGAATTCCATGATGACAGGCAGTATGTTTTCTCTAGCATCGAGAAGAGTAATGTGCAATGACTTAACTGTTATTTATAATATAATTCAGTATTAGCAACCCTGCACCTACAGCTGGACGTTGTTCATTGTAATCAGTAACTTTAAACACCTTGGATGTTCAATTTGTATATAATTCAGTCAACGCAACAATTATATTAAAATACCAGCTATGTTTATAGCGACACGTTTCGACTCGAAGGAGCCATCATCAGGATATGTTCAGAACCACATATGTGTACATACGTGGTTCTAAACATAGCCTGATGATGACTCATTCGAGTCGAAACATGTCGCTTTAAACATAGTTGGTATTTTAATATTATCGTTGTGTTGACTGAACTATATATGAATTAAATATCTAAGAATAAAACACAATGGGATGGCTACACTCAAATTTAAATACCTTGACTTTCAACGCAGACTGAACACAGTTACATGTAGGATAAGTATTAGGATTTGTGACAAAGCACTGAACAGTTAGAGCTATCAGGTGACCCTAAAGGTTTAAATTTTCATAGTCACTATTGTACCAATTTGTTACGTTTTCAGAAAATGAAATTAATATGCACGTTGCCGACTCAGATATGATAAGGCGAATCCGGTAATCGGCTAATGACGTTTCGAAGGAGCACAGTGCCGTCGTTTCTAAGGGGCTAGAGACATTTAATTCTCGGACATCTAGCCTCTTGAAGATGAAAGAAATATTCCGTCAAATTGTCGGGAACCGATTACTGAGTGTTGCAGCCCATTGTTCCAGAAGAATGAAGTCTTCAGCCTCACCGCTGTAAGAGCCTCAAGACTCACTCCTACATGTTTCGGCCATATATCCTTACCATCTTCGGGGAGTTAGAAGTTTGGTCAGCGTGTACAGTGAAACTTGCAACTCCCTGAAGATGGCCAGGATATAAGGCCGAAACTTGTAGAAACTTAGTGTAATAAATGTGAAAAAAACATTGTCCAACTAGTTGGTAGTAAAATTTGTGTGTATTAGAAACTGTTGCACAGAGGATGAACAACATCAAATGCTAGACTAGTTAGTGGCAGCGTACGTTGGCGTCCACTATCTGACTAAGCAAGAAAAACAAAACACGCATGCAAAGTTACTTACTCCTCTCCACGCCAACTTCAAGGATCCTGGCAGTTTTACAGGACAGTACACTATTTCTTCGTCACATAAGTAGAACTGCCAGTTCAGTCCATTCTATATTTACGTTATGATTATTTATGAACTCAAATTTTTGCGACATGACCCACTGTGATGCAACGAAACATATCTAGTTCGGTGTCACCTAACGTGAACTGGTGGATATGGCGTGCAGAGTATGTGCGTGTGTCATAAAGAGGGGTGCTGTTTCCGTTTAAGGGAACGGTACTGAGAAGACGTGGGCTAGAAATGCTTAACAAAAATTAGAAAGGAGGTTAGGCGTATGGAATGAAATAACTAACTTAGCAGAAATGTTCGGAAAGCTACCCTTATAAGTAAGTTAAATAACAGTACACGTGTTTATTGCGGCAGGTTACTTATTCGGACAGAAAGAACTTAATTCCAATGTTATACGTCTAAGAGACTACAGATGCAGGACAAGACCAAAGGGACTCACCTGTACAGTATAGCAATATCGATGCCTAACAGCAGTAGTAGCAGCAGTAGCAGTAGCAGTAGCAGTACCTGTAGCAGTAAGGAGGATACAGCTGTGTGTGTTAGTGCAAATCTAGAACGCAGGACGTCATGCAACTGCCTATCTAACCTAACCTAACCTAACACCTCAATTCATTGCCATAATGTGAATGAAAAGTAGACATTTTTATTTTTAAAATAGAAGTAGTGATAATTAAGATTTTATTATTATCGAGTAAATGCATGAAATGCTCAAATACGTCTACCAGCGACTAATAAAGATATTTTATTGTAATATTTCAGGTTAATTGTAACCATTCTTCTGCCTCACTGCGATCTAATGCCGTTCTCTTTGTACGTTAATGCCAGAAATTTGCATCAGGAATGAGATGCTTGGTCGTTAGTTTAGATAAAGCTTTCCTTTTGTTTGTTACTGACTTGAGCAACTGATTACAGAGAACATTAGTTCCTAGCAAGAAAGTCGGCATACATATGCACCAGTATGCCACAGCATCATTATCATCAAAGCGAGATTTAGACATCGAAGCAAAATCATTCTTGTAGATATTCAGTCTCGTCCAAATTTCGACAGATCTTGCAGAACTGTGTTGGAAGGCCGAAAACAACCAAACAATGAAACAAGAGACACAGCGCTATCACACCAAGCATGTCACATAATTCCTGTACAAATTCGAAATGCTGACCGGAACGTGACGATCTTCTATTAATTTCTTTTCGATCTGTAAATTTAGAATATCCTCTTAATTTTTGGCGAATGCTTTCCCGTATGTATTTTAGGGTCAAAATGTGTCCCTTGAGATCGAAGATCTATGACGTCCAGATGTAAATGCTGTGACAGCTGCTGCCACCTGGACAATGAGGAACGTGTGAATCACATGACACTTAACATTTAGTCCAACACTAATTTATTAAAATATCATTACGTATAGGCAATATATTCCTTGCTTACAAAATTGAACAAGTTGTAACAATTGATGTAAACATGGAAAAATAGAGAATCAGAAAGATGACTAGAAATGCCACTGCCATGACAATGAGTATAATAAAGTCTAAAAAATGTAGAGTAAAAGTGACAGTATTTTCAGGTAAGGAGTTTAGAGACAGAGAGAAACGTGAACGTAAAATCAAGAACGAAACAGATATACATAGTCTAGGCCTATGTATGATATTCCCTGACTTTTCAATCTAGTTAAATGCGTGCGACATATTTCACGCCAAGGATGCCTTGTTCCTGGTCACGACGAACGGTTTTACCGTTCAGATAACAACAAAGGGCGCCTCCCCTTTAGAAGAGGAGACTGGCAAAACGCCATTCTTGGTGTGCACGTTCCCCCAGGTCGAAGAATGGTTAAGCTGCAAATCAAATCGAGTAAGTACAGAGCTGCAAATTAATAAAGACTATTTTCCAATAATTTATTGTATTGAGTTTTCAACATGGAAAAGTACAAATATTGCAATACAACCAAAACTAACGATAACAACACCTGTCGCCTGCCTGCCTTCCTTCACACTACCAACTGACTCACAATCACAAGAGATCCTTGGGATGAAATAGCTGTGGCATAGCATAATGTTACGTCTTGGACTTTCAAATTAAGTACTCACATAATTACTGTAAAAACAAACTGTTTGAACTGACTAGTCTCTTACACTTAACAATAAATACAATAAATTAAATGGGATAGAATTTGGCCATTCTAGTTAGCAATCTTTCCAGCTTTTCTGATTAACTTTCAAAATCAAAGCCCCTTGCATCTGCCTTTTAGCTATTTCCGTTTCCTGGAACTCAAAAGATAACCAAAGTCCAACCCATTATCCTGTGTTATAATAAGTTATACAATAAATTACAGCAAACACAAAGACAACTAAGGTAAAAGCTCTAGCTCTAGTGCTGACAATTCTCCTCCTCATCACTTGGCTAAGATACTCAAACTAGAAATATGGCACCTGACACTCAGAACGTTTCCTGAACTACCCATATAAACCTACAACTAGATGAAAAATCATTTAAGTAGTGAATCATTTCATTGGATAAATACAACCCATCAATACGTACACCTAAATGCAATGTGACACTAGACAGAAGCAATAAAGACATGCACTGCGAGATTGAAGCAGCATCAGCGCGACTCTCCTCTGCGAACCGCGGTCGAACAGTGACATACAGAAGTTACCGTACTTAGCAGACCAAACTCACTTGTTTCAAATGTCCTTGTGCTCAAAGCATTACCTGTCAGCCCATGGTATGTACTAGAATATGCGAGGAGAGGAAAGGACTACAACTATGGGGAGGGGTGGGGAGTATGTAACCAGAATGGCCGCTCACAAACGAAGTAACAAATACTTCACAAAATACTAAAACGAGATTCATAAAATTTTAGTTTTGTTACTTCAGTGAGCAGGGAATAAAATATAGGAAACTGGTGCATAATGTCGTGGCCTGAGAGCAAACCTTCGAACAGGAGGGAGGCTTCCTATCAGGCCAGTCATCCGTGCATCTAATGTGTTCGTCACTCGATCTAAAGCTACACTTTTAAGAACTTCATAAGTTATTGCATCAATTACATGTTTGAGGTACTGCATTACAGAAACCCCCTGTCTCTTCTATAAAAGTTTATGGAATGCTTAGTCACAAAAGTTTCAGTCCTACACCAGAGCATATTGTCCAGTGCTGGAAAATGAGGATACATCCATACAGCATGAGTCTGGCCCTCAGAAATCAAGTTTTACAACCTAGATCTACACCACACAAAGTTGAATACAAGTCCTAGAGTACCAGCAACAACCTTCAAATGCAGTCTACATTTATTTCACTTTTATTTTGTATTAGGCCAGTTAAAGGGTCAGTTCCCGACACACGCCCTGTCCGATAAGCCACGTAGAAACCAACATACAGTTTGTGCTTTGATTTCCGGAATCATCTCCGGTTCAAGATCATGTCATTTTATCCTCTCTCTAATCCCGTACCAGATAGACTGCAGTTGATTGGCTTTGCTTCTAGATAAAAAGGATAATAATAATTAATATTTAAGAAAGAGTATTTAAATATATAATCAAGCAAACCACTATGTATGAAGAATGAGGAAAATACCAAAGTTAACAAACTCATTTGTTTTTTTTTTTTCACATTTAGTCAATACCACTTTGGCAAAATTGCATCCGTTAAGTAGGTGAATGAGTTCTATAAAGCTTCAAAAGTTACTTATACTTTTAATTGTAGAACAGGTATCAATCACATTCTTGATAAATGCAGAAGCAGTTTTCAAAACTAGTCTCCACAACCCAAAATATACTTGGAACCTCCTTAATGAATCACTATCTCTATGCAGCTTCATCCATCACATCGGGGTTCCAGTATTTCATTTGTCAACTGTCCTCACGGAAATAGCTCTCTGTACATTTTCCATAGAACTTAACAGATGTATGCACCATTGTTTTGAGTATCATACAAAATATTCCACTTTTAAATCTAAGGTGGCATTGCAGTCTCTAATGGGGGCAAAATGCTAATGGCTGCAAAAACCAAGTCTAATAATACCATTTAGAAATATGGCCCTTGGTTTCTTCAGAAATTTAACATAGTTATAGCTGCAACTATAATAGATCTCACATAAGCAATTATATTGGCATTAACTATATAAAGGGCCAAACCGTGAGAAATTGATCAAGGAATGTTCACAAGTAACACTAAATGTACATCTTTCTTCGTTGATTCGTCAAGGGGCAAGTAACACTGAAAAAGTGCATTGAGTTTCCTGAAATTTCAGTTAATAATCTACTCTTGTGTAGTTAAACTCTTATCCTCAACAGCATGATAAAGTTTTTTTATCAAAAAGGTTTCTCTATCTCTTTCCTAATCTCAGGCAAAGTATAATATATATACACTTTTCATTTTTAAATCTTTACAATTGTGACCATGAAAGATAAAGTCCATCAAAATTTTGTATTCAAAAACTCCTGACATATTGCGTGAGTCCTGATTCCTTCCACTGCAAACTCGGTCGGTCATTCGGGCCGTCTAGCGGGATCGAACAGTCAGCGGGTGAGCGGGTTTCGACGTTGGCTAATTAACGCAGCGCCGGGTAATGGCGAGACAGTCCTGGCATCCAGCATATTGCTTGGAATTATACATGTCATTAAGTAATAAATATGTCGGTAGGCTGCACGTGAGGGGGCATCTGCAGTGCCCCTCCCACAGCACACAAACATAGTTTTGTCCACCGAGGAAGTCAAATTGGGAAAACGGCACAATTACCACATAGCAACGGAGCGTGAGATCACGAATACCCGCTCACCAGCCCAGGTGGGCAGGAAAAGGACGAGTGTAGGAGCGCCCAATGCCCGTTCAAGCACACCTTAGATCAGAAACTCCTATTGCAAAGGGAACTATCTGACACTATAGAAACTTTAAGAACACGAAGAGATAACAAAATCTCCTTCGTTAGATATTTAAATTTCTGCATAAGTTTTTTCATGTCTTTCATTTAAAATCTTTTGCCCACTAGGAATGCATTTGTTAAATTTGATAAGTGTTCTTACAAAAATAAATTTATTTCGTGGAAGTTGACATATCAAGTTGGGCAGCATATTTGATAGGTTACCTGATTTATTTTCATTATTTATATTACTTAGCTCTTTATTTAATTATTACGAATTATTGTTCTGTGCAAGTCTGTGTGGTCCCCCCAAAACCTTTCGAACTAAAAAGAATGCAACTGAACTGTGAATTTCTACGTTGCCTGAGATTTCCACTCGATAGCAAAACAGAAAGAAACAACCAAGGATAAAGGTGTTACAAGCTGTTAGTTGTCGGGTTGTGGAAAACTTGTCAGGGTTGCACTGTAACCAAATGAAACGAAATAGAAAGAGGTCAACACAAAACAACTTGTTTAATTGTTGAAAACTCAAAATAGGTTATAAATAATACCTCCATAAACGTTGCACTTATGCCAAAATAAGTCAGTTCCATTGCTACGTGCATGTCTGTGTCAACTCAGAATAAGAATATATTTACGGTTGGTGTATTCCGTGCCACTACTTGTGACAATAAAATAATAATTATAATGATAATGACAATAATAATAATAATGATAATAATGATATAAGCAGTGTTAATAACATACTTCGTCAAGTGATTAAACGAAAACTACACGAACCAAAAGATTTAAGTGCCATAAAAGTTTAAGCTTGATTGTTACACATAATCAAATGAATTTACCATAATGACGGCCACAAAACCCAGAAATCTTGCCGTGCCTACTGAAACAAAATAACTTTATACTCTCCGTGGGCAGACTGTGGAATGGCTCCGCCCGCGGATAAGGTAACATCTTGATGACTAGCAATAAGTTAACAGAACAAAAAAGTCAAAGTCAAGATTTTGAGGACTCCCTTCTGGGTGCATAATAAGTGGCACACCCACATGACTTGCACTCTTGTTGCTGACTAGCTCTTGGTTTGGCTCAGTATGATCCAGACTATAATCAATGTACTGCTGATACAGTACAAATGGAAAGATATACCTCTTTCTTAAGGCTGCATTTGTCTCGGAATTGTCGGGGGAATTTGCAAGGGGATACGAACATGACTGTACTTACTACAGTCTGAGATGTGGAGCATGGGAAAGATGTCTTCACATTTCTCAGCAATGAGCTGTTTTCTCAGGATACTTGATTCCTGATAAATTACGTACGTAGAAAGATTGCGGAGACAAATGCAGCCTCACTTGACTAGCATGGTCACAGTAACAACCGCACTGCCAATATGGCGGCGGTCCGTAACAGTTTCTTCCTCAATATTTATGTGGCTTTACTCTTGTTGGTTTTGAAGGAAACCTGCAAGACGCGGTTGCCCAAGGTATAGCCATTCAGAGACTGGATTGCGACGACGGCCTCATCATAATTGGTCATCGTAACAAAGCCAAAACCTTTGCACTTGTTGGTCTGCAGGTCTCGAATGACTTTCACACTCTGCACCGCACCGAACGGCCCGAACAGTTGCCACAAGACGTTCTCTTCGGTCTCCGGAGCAAGGTTGTATACGAAGATGCACCAACCAGAACCGTTCATGGCATTTCCTGGGAGCATCGAGTTGGCCAGGAGATCACCAGCCAGTGGTGAATACCTACAATGCCAAACCGTCCAAATTGAACGCATAGATTACCTCATACCATAGAAAAGGAGACTGGATAGGCAGCGGCAAACACAAGGGCGACGACGCCACCCTGGTCTGATTTATTATTACACTGTGTATCAGTGTTATACCCGAAGATTTTATCTACAGATGTTTTTGTTACATAACGAAATTAAAGACATGTGTTGTGACAGTGAAAAGGACCACTGGTCGATCTGGTAGACAGCGACACATGGAGTCCACATGACGTTTGGCAGAACGTGTGAAATATTACAAGTCAGGGGAGTGATGACTGGATGACCAGAGGGTGCTGTTACTGGTACCAAGGATAACCGGTAGAGAAGTGAGGCAACGATTTCCTACTGTAATAAGGGGAACGACTTTAAAACGGCAGGTACACGGAGTAAGAAGTCGATAATGCTCGTTGACGTGAACCGGGGCACTACAGCAAGAAAAGGAAACGGTGGATTATTACGGCAGGAAAATGCACACAACGGGTGATTATGTCGGGAAAGTGCACACAGAGGGTCATTATGGCAGGAAAGTGCATACAGAGGGTGATTATGGAAGAAACGTGCATACAGAGGGTAAATGTGGAAGAAAAGTGCACACAGCGGGTGATTATAGCAGGAAAGTGCACAAAATGGTTGATCATGGCAGAAAAGTGCATACAGCGGTTGACTGTAGAAGGAAATAGTACAAGAAGGGCACTTATGGCAGGAAAGTTCACACAGGGGGTGATTATAGCAGGATTATGTCTGGAAAGCGCAGAGAGCTGGTTTTTACGGTAATGAAGTGCAAACAGTTGCAAGGGAAGTGGTGGGACGAAGAGTGTTCATTTGAACGACAGCAATTTGACGCGGCTGCTGATGTTTGATTACTATCACATTTCATAATACTGCTCTAAGTATCGCCTAACTTCGTAAGTCACGGGGATCCAAAAAATCACGGAGTAAGTCTCCGAGCAAAATTAAAAACCAGCAAAAACCAAAAAGGACGTGATAAACTTTTAGAAAGATAGCATCGGTAGAAGGGGGGGGGGATTTCGAAGAAGACGTAGCGCTAGTCAAAATAGAGCGGTGAAGGTATTACATAGGGGAGAAGAGACTCACTAGGTTGGCATACAAGTCAGACTGTTCTTGTATTTTGAAAATGGTGAATTGCAAGTAGAATACAATATGGGCAGAAGGAAAGTTGGTTTGGCAGAAATGGAGAAAATACAGAAATACAGTGTTAACAATCGGTATTGGGAGTGGCTTAAAGTCAACACAAATTAGTAGAACTGCTCTTCATACCGAGACGTTTGAAGCTTCTGAAATGTAAAGAATATAGTTCACTGTGTCGTGAACACGCAATTGTCTATCAGACAAAATTTATAATTACAATGTGTTCATAAAAAAACCATTGAAACGTCCAACATTTCCATCCATCCAAAGTGGCATGATCAGTGTTTACTGGAAGGTAGGCCGAATGAATCATTGTGGAAGAAGGATGTGATGAAAAAGAAAGAAGGGGGATGTGATGAACTGTAACAGACACAGAAATTGGTCATTCGTCGGCCGTCTGAGCAAGTTGTTATATTCAGCCGTGGATCTGAGGATGTCCAGCTCGGCAGAGACGACAAAAGTGATACTTCCGGAACCGACATGAGAAATCGTTGCTGAGAGAATGAGTGTTGACGAATGAGGAGGAGGAGGCGGAAACCCTTATAAGTGCCTCCTTTGTCATTTTGCGTTTCTAAGATTCCTGGTTCCATACTAGACGATTACAGAGGCGATTTGTGTTGCGAAGGAGAGAAAACATAGGTGGTATGACATTTAGTGCAGAAATACACCAGGTCAAAGGTTATCACAGGAGCGCCGCTGAAGATTTAAGTCCTCTGGGTTGTGTCGTTGTGTCGCCTGGAAACTGCCTATGTTACCAAGTTCAACGACTCTAGAATTTGCCGACACATAACTGTGAACTTAATTTAACTTTACGTGACACTGAAGTTTCAAGCAGATAGCATAATAAAGCTCATCTGGTCCCTATTTCATTCAATTTGCCAACAGTTTTTGGCATGATGAGTATTATTTTGTTAAAAGAAAATTTGTAGTGGCTGTTGTTGTTGTCGTTGCAGCTGCTGACGTGTGACTACACCGGGTAGATATAAAATAATTCTGCATTCTTCTAACAATTCTCTATGCCAAAATCAGAGGTTCCGAAACGTTTGAGCAGCTTTCGGGATACAACAAACGGACACTGAGATAGCTCCGAAGATGGTAAAGATTATTCCGTCATGGACTTACATGACATCGCGTCAAACCTTTTCGAAATAGAGTGAAGATGGTACTCGTAAGGGTATAAGGAGTGGGAGTAATCGAACGACAGAAGACAAATACGCACATGACAATAGTGACAGGCGGAAGAGCTGGAACAAGCCAAATTACATTTTTTAAAATTTCATTTTAAATGGCAAGCTGAAATCGTTTTGGTCGGAAAGAGAATGTGTGGATTTCGTCCACGAAAGGAACTGCGCAGCTGAAGTATCGGCACGACTTGAAGGACAATAAAGCAGAATTTGACGTCGGACGTAAGTATCGCATGAGGAGAGCGGATCATAAATTCTGGCAAATATTCAGATGTAAATTATTTTTAAAAAGTGGTGTTTGTAAGACTACAGATGTATCGGCAGGTTAGGAGAAAAAATTCGTACAAAAAGTTAAATATATCAACTGGATTGTCCAATGACAGGCCGTTACTTTCACAGCCTTATTATCGGGCGCAGAGAAACGACAGAAGAAAGTGTCCACAAACAACAGGGAAGCTGCAAGGTCATCCCAGTTCATCCCATGAAGGTATACTGGGAGAGTAGGGGTGTGGCTCCACTCATTTTTAACCTCGTCAGAGGATAGAGATGCGAAATGATAAGTTCCTTAAACGCCATGACGTAACGGTCGTTAAATTAGTAGGCTGAAACAGGCTGAACGTAATGCATCGAAAGGGCATTCATAATGACTGCAGCGGAGAAGCATAAAAAGCTTGCCGCTGTATAAGAATGTTAGGGAACTACGTCGCTGCTCATCTGGTACGTACTGGGGCATGTAGGGACTGACGTTAACTGTCTGTAGCTATGCAAACTTGTTCCCCCTGAAAGTTTGCCTAAGCAAATGCGCAGTAATAACCAAACCTACATGAAATATTGCAAGAGAAACATCGACAGAGCAGCTGCGTACGGACTGAGTCTATCGACAACAAACAGACCGTGCCTCGGCTGGTATGTCCACTGACGCCATGTGCTATCGACTGGAGATTGAGTAGGGGCAATATCGACAGCACAGTTTGAGGTAAGCACTGATCTGCGGGAGACAACGTCGAACGTACAGATAAACTGGATACAGCTGGGTTTTAATAGTTCTAAGAATATGTTTAACATTAATGCAGAAAATATTATATGACAAACGCGAGTAATAATCTGAGAAGAACTTTGTGTAACTTCAGCGGGAGGAATAAGGACAGAAATGTAGCGTTTTGTCATAGCGACAGACGAGCAATGCTGGAGATCGGAAACGAGCTGGATGGAACAGAGCAGTCGATAACGATTCGTAACAAAACTATCGACAGAATAATAACTTGGCATAGCAGCCAACATACTGGTAAATGTGTGTTTACAAAGAAGGAGTCGTAAATGCGACAATAAAAAAGAGGCACATTTTTGTCTGTTGGCACAACAACTTACGAATCGATATTCTGAAGATTAGGCGAGCAGAATGTAAGTCGTGATCCAGGTGAAGAGAATATCCGGGGATCCTGGTGAAACGGTACACCAGGTAGGGGAAGTAGTTGACAGGGACACAAACAGTGGGCGAATTTTCAGAGATTATGGCAACACAAAGTACAGCTTAAGGACCGGAAGGAAAAGTGTGATGTGATGAGATGTGGTGGTGCTGAGGATCATGCTAACTTGCCTCAAGTCTTGTTCACAGTGTTGTAAGACAAACATACAGAGACCAAGACTGCAAAGTATGTTTTGTTTTTAAGCATGCTCCGTGGAACAATCAGTTCTTAGGTCAAGCCGAGGGAAAGGCGGGACAAGGGGATGTTCTACGTGCTAACAAGAAGAACCTATCGACGACACAGCTTTGGAATGCCTGCAGGGGTTTTCTGGACTAGGTTGGCTGGGCGGTTTCAATTTCTTCAACATCTGGATCGTAAATTTATTGGCGCGGATTGGAAAAGATCAAAAGTGAAAGACAAAAAAATACTGATGGCTGTGGTTAAGAGACATCTGGCGACCAATAGGCTACGGGACAAAACTTAACATACAGAACGAAACATGGAATTCATGCTCCAATCACATAGAACTGCTAAACAAACACCAAACCAAAGAAGTACTGTAATATGAATGTAAAAACTCGATAATACTGACCTCTGTAAGCCTTTGTTTATGGCTAGCATGGTCTTGCCAGTGCTAAAACAAAATACAGAAACAAACATAAGAAAATTAAACAGCAAGTTGATTAAATGTGAAGCTGAGAAGATAATCTAACTTAAACAGGAAACCACTTAGATATGATCCCAGAACAAGAAAAGCTAGAAACATAACTATGGATATTGGGTTTAATTTGAATAGATCAAACTATGAATGCAGAAAATTTGAAATCGCCTAGAATATACGGAAAAAAATACAAAATGCAGAGTTTAGCAGCCATAGTAAAAGTTTAAGTCACAATTAGGCAAAGTGTGTACCTTTAAAAATATTTTTCTCATGTTGGAACTTATTTCTCTGTTTGACTGTTCTTTGTTCTCAACCAGCAACTCCAGTGCAATAATCAGATAAGTATTACACTCATTTTTTGATCACAAATGCTTGCAGTTTTAAATACCATCTTCACTAAGTTTAATATTATCCTTAATGTTAAAGAACTCTGTACACCACAGTCCTAATTCCCCAGTTCGAAATGAAATAAAAATCTTGAAATAAAAAGCTGGAGAGAAAGATTCAGATGCAGGAATCTAAAGAGGCCGAGACAGGCTGTTTGCTACACGTTCCTTGGTTTGACGCCCGTCAAATTAAAAGTGGCTAAGCAGGTACTATTTCTTCATGCTATGAAATTACAAAGCAGAGCTCTGGGTAGTGAAAGGAAGAGATGCAAATAATGAATCTAATAAAATCAGGTAAGAGGGACTCAGTCCTTTACCTTAGTAACAGCCTGTATAGAAGGCAGAGTCTATGGAGCCCAAAGTGACTTGGACCCAAGCTCTATCTTCACAACTGTTGGGCTGCAGCCCTTAGCAGTCCCACTCATGCAATGAACCACATCAACTTAACTAAATGTAACATGAGTCTTATTGTCATGGTGCTGTTCAGCTAGCGTAACGTAACGCAACGCAAGATAACTTAAGGTAAGGTAACGTAAGGTAACTTAACGTAAACGTAACGCACGCAGCGCAGCGCAGCGGCAGAGCATCGCTGCTATTACTTACCAATCTCTTGCATCAGGCCACAGCGGCAGTCCATACGGGCTGCTTGGTGGAAAGGCAGGCCAATGTAGCAAATACAATCACGTGATAAGTGGAAAAGGAACGAAGAGCACTAGGCCTAAAACTGATTGGCACAGTCGGTGGAAACATCATCCACACTTTGCTTCAGTTTATACTGATAACAAGTAGAAATTCTCATAAAGGATAGGATGATTCGCAAGGGCTATAAAATTCTTTTAGAAGACTATACTAGTACACTGCTATCTATAGGGTGATTACAAAGCTAACTCTTGCCACAGTACAAAGCTCTTCTAGATGGTCATACCTTTCCACGCAAACGGGACACTTGAAAAAGAGTTGAAGCACACAAGTCACATAAACTACTAACAAAAAAACGAAAAGTTTCTCGACGAAAATAAAAACGTAAAAGTAACGAAGAAATGAACAGAAGTCTCTAAAAGGAAAATAACGAGAACGAAATGTCAAAAAGCTAGTGGTAAAGAAATAAACTGCAACTGGGAAAGTCAAGTACCTGGATAGTGGTGACAGTGGAATGTACCTGAAGCGCCCCGTCGGGTGGTGAATCGGTCCGCCGAAACGTCGTGCTTGAGGTGCCAAGTATGCTGCGAGAGGTGGGATGGCCTTGTTATTGTTGCTAGGATTGTTAGCGAACTTGACAGTGATTGGCTCAGTGGAGCCCTTGGGAATTGTTCCATTCAGTTCCTGGATGGCTCGTTCCGCCTCGATGCGTTGGTCAAACCTAATGAATCCAACGCCTTTGGACAGACCTGCAAGAACGATCGGTGTCACATTACTGGCTCCTGAGACGGATCGCCACCTGCCGTGACTCTTGTCAGTCTCCTTCAAACGAGCGTGTGCCTGTTCACGACATAAACACTTCTGCCATGATATGAACACCAGGGGGAGGGAGCAGCCCTGCGTTCATAGGGCAAATCGCGTGGCACACACGCTCCAACTACCGAAGAGGGAGACTAAAACTTGGCACTAGAAGAAACAGTTACTGAGCCATGCAGGTGTATGCAGTGGTACATCAGAGGGCTACACCGTGTCGGTGACAGAAAGCTCACCTCAGTCAGTATCCCACCCACCTCCAAAACACAAGTCGTCTAGACATGGTCATTACGACAGATGACTATCATTTAAGGTGTTATCTCACAGACAGGCAACCGAGGGGTTCAACAATAATCTTCCTAACAAAACCAACAACGTGTTGTTTCTATACCCACAGCGTATTTTTATGAACCGCATACGAAATTACAACGCGACGTGCAGAATACGAGCGAGGCCTGGTGTTCATATGAAGCCATGGCAGAAATGAATGACATTGCCTTCTCTGTTCACGACAAGTGGCGTGCGTTCAGGGGAACGGGCCCCTTAATAAAACAAAAACATTACATTCGCCAAAGGAACGTGCTAATTGTCTAAATTACCACGCCATTCCAAGCTACACGTGGCGGTATCTACGTCAAAACGTTTACATAGTGCAACGTAAAAAATAAGCATTTAGACGTATTAGTTTTAAAACGGAATGCACTGTAGATACAAAACACCCACCACACACATACGAATAGCAGACAGAGGGTGCAGGGAGAGGGTGTGAGCAAAGCAAGGACTTGTGCTCGCGTGCTGTTACCCATCCCGATATTACAGCAAGGGAAAAAATTTCCTCGCCTCAAACTAGTAATGGTTTTAGTGTGTTTCAAAAATATTAGATTCATCTACTACTAAAAAATCAAGTTAAAACCAACCATTGCGTGCATTAGGAGTCCGCTACGTAATTTTAAGCTGCAAGTGGTTTAGTATCAGCTTGCATTACTTGGGCGAGAAGTAGAGCAGTGGTCTCCAATTTTAAAATTACTATTTTTTTTTTGTAGAACAAGAATAACAAAAATTGAAGGCAAGCAGTCAGACAGACAAGCAGGCTAGTGTTAGTAGCGAACAAATATCGGTAGCTCTTGGTCCTGCTTCCAAATGCAGCACAAGGAATTGTACTTTCATGAAGACCACTATTCTAATAGGAAGGCAGATTGTATGTCATAAACAAAGAGTCACTCACGTACAGGGTATACTGTCTCCAGCTCCACTGACATATTGGCGGACTAGGGGAGAGAAAACCAAAAATACACAACACATTCCTATACTGTTTATTAAAAAAAATAGACAATAATGACACAAATTCACATTTTTTTTTGCTTCTGTATTACAACAAATTTTGTCAACTTATGAAATTGCCTTCCAACTGTATACGTGTCCATGTGGATGGGGTTTGTGCATTAACTGTTTTATATATATATCTATATATATATGTATGTATGTGCAGCATGACACGTTACTCTCGTAAACCATCTTAACTTGGCCAAATATTACTCTAGCGTACTTAAAAATATGATAGATCATACTTCATTTCATGTCAGTCATTGGAATGAATCAAAATAACCACATCAAAACATGAATAAAAGATGGCTCAATATGGACCACACCAGACCTCGGCATCATTCCATTGTCATACTTTACCCCACCTCACGAAAGCGTTCTATTGAAATAGAAAAACAGAATATTTAAGATTTAGAATACCCTTAATGATATTATACAAGTAATTAAAACACCCTACGCAATCAGCTTAATAATAAGACACAATAAACAATAACTACAAGATGTCTGTTACATTTCATGGCACAAAAATTTTGTTTCTTGCGTTCTAATTGAAGGGTAGACAGAAGGTGTTTAATATTACTCTCTTCACAACGGGGCACAAGCTGCGCCAGCGATCACATGTCACAATGTTTCATTTGTGAAACAAGCCAGCTGGTCTCATCCTTGCTTGTCCAGTAACCGGAGAAATAAGCACACACAGAAGAACCCAAGACAAACCTTACGCAAGTACAACAAGCTGGACGCAAGGAAACATTTTAATATTAATGCCATATTTTCGTATGTCTGAAAAATGACTCTATTCATGAATTGTATTACGTGTAACTCACTGTAAATTTTTCATACTATACGGCATTATTACTGCATAAGATACAGGTCATGCAAACACTGGATGCATCTTACCAACAAGCACAAGTAGGCATCCCAAACATTACCCGGGAAGTCTAGACGGAGCAGATTGTCTGCTCTGAAGAAGTACAAAATTCCACACAATACAACATGCAGATTTTTATTTTGGATACATCTGGTGCAGAAATCACTTCGCATGTATTTAAGATTTTGGGCGACTTCCAAGGAAAGTACACATTATATACAAAGTACTGTATATGCGGGCAAGCACTATAAAAGCCAGTCGATAAACCATAACTTTTGTCTGAGCTGTGATACAGAAAGAAGTGATACTTAGCTCGCAAACGGAACATGGTACAATGACTCCAGTAACGACTGGACGTCTCAATTTTACGATATATTTTAAGACAATAATAATAATTATCTTTTCCCCGGAACTTTCGATGACTTAGGCACTGACATCAAATTATTTAAAAGGATGAGTAGAAACACGTACAACACCGAAGAAACAGATAAGTGTATTTTAAAAATTTGATTTTACAGATCAGGTGATGTATCGTAATCTATATCAAATGCGCTACGGCGGGAATCTGATGTTACTTCCAATGGGAAAAAATCATTTTCTGTTATTTTACAAAAAAAAGTACGCGAATTTCTCTTATAATAAGGATACCATGCACTAACCACTAATTTCTCAAAGCGTATTTCATTTGTGGCACAAACATTCTAAAATTTATTAAATTAAATTAGTAAACTAAAGTGCAGGTACGCAATTAGTGCTAATAACATGGCAATTAAGCACATAAACGTGACTTCTTGATGACAGTGAACTAAAATATGTGAGATAAATTTTCTAAAGTACCGACAGCAACACTGAAATTACGTGAAGTATTGCAATGAGCTTTCAAAACTCTAAATTTAAATTAATGTGTAATGTCAATATTGTTAATTCTAAGCACAGTGTAACGCAAATACTAAAATACTTTGTATTCCCGCAAAGTATTTGTGAGTAAAATTGATATATAATTCTATCTAAAGTTATCAGGCAGCAAAAGATGTCAAAATATTACGGCCATTCTATTCCGCGTTAGGAGGTTAAATAAATTACAGATTAACTCAGCAGACTGTGGGTTTATATTTCAAGATCTTGTAAAGACCGAAAATGAAACCTCCGATATAATAATCTCTGAACTCAGAAAGTTTCTTATAATAAAACCAAATAGATGCACTAATTTCTCGAATTTATATTTGGAATAAAACTCTACATGTTTCGGACAATTCCTCTGTCCATCATCAGGAGTTTTTCACTGTACACAAAGAAATGGTATATGTCATACAAGTTTGCTGTCAGCTTGCGAGCAGGATCAGGACGTAACCAGTTCCGTCCTGATCCTTCTCGCAAGCTGTCAGCAGAACTGTATGACATAAACCATTGCTGTGTATACAGTGAAAAACTCCTGATGATGGACAGAGGAATTGCCCGAAACATGTAGAGTTTTATTCCAAAAATGAATTTGAGAAATTAGTGCATCTAGTTGGTTTTATTATAAGAATATGCCACGATGCACGGTCATCTGAATGTCAAATTCAGAAAGTTTGCTCCACTAAACTGTTCATTTGTAAAACCAACTAAATGCATGTATGGTACACATATTGCTACAGTCTTTCGTTACTTCTAAATGTTTTGACATATAACTTTGCCATTACCAGTGAGTTCACACACGAACGTAACTTGCTTAAACATAGTAATTACAGCATTAACACTCATTCCAGGTAGTTTTTCGTTGCTTGATTTAAAGTATCAGGTGGATGATATACACAAGTATGTAATAAGCTTATCAGCTACCTGGTACTCTCGATCAAGCTGCGGAATGCTACATAAAATGAGTACTATTGCTTTTATCTATTACATGTTAGCGATTTTTAAGTTGGTGTGTGAAATGCCTGACAACTGCCAAGTTACAGGTTGAAACAAGTAGGAGTAATGAAAGACTGACATATTGTGTATATCGTTAAGTGTGTTTACTTGGTTCTGTAAAGGAACAGTTTCAATAAAATGAACGGAATGAATAATTTCCTGCACTAGTTGTGACTTAACATTAACACAAGAACGATATCTGAATTAGGACGTGTTCTATGTTTTTAGAGTGACCTTAGATTCAAGGCTAAAAGTAGTAAGATTCCGTCGTCAACGAGACGAAGACATTCATACGTACAGTTCTAGAGACAGAAAGTGGATAGTGGGTCTGGGAACATTTCTGGTTCGGTAGGAACAAATTAGAATTCAAATTACACATTTGAGAACGTAAAGTTGTATTTGTGCTTAATTAGGCATGACGTCATCAAGACGTATGGGACAGCGGATGCAAAACTCCACTCATTCTTACCCTCAGCACCAGATGGAGGCGAGTGGTCAGCTTGACGCTGCTGTCACTTTACCCGGGGGGAAAATGCGCCCGGTACCCAGTGGATAAGAGAGTGGGTGATTCCCACAGACAGTCTGGACGCTGCGAAAGAAAAATACCTTGCCCTCTAGGGAAAAAATTCGGTGGTTTACTCATAATACCACCGGGCTACCATGGTTATTTAAAGTGATAGAAATCAGAATTCAACACAGGTCCAGAAATTCACGGCAAGACTTGCGTTTTTTTTTTACAGGTGTTGTTACAACCGTTAAATTCCCCATAACACATGAAGACCGAACTACCACATATCAATATTATACTGGATTTTATATGAAAAGCAAATTTATCCACAGAATTAAACACGAGTTCCATAATAATTATGCTAAAAAATATTGAAGTAAGTATTTTAATTCATCAGTACTCTAATCTCCAATTATGTAAGATGGTATTTACAGCACAATACACTTAATTCAAGATACAAATAATTTTCTACATTTAGTTGTTGTCATTTAAAATTATCAGATATATCCAGGCACAACGCTGTGTCGTACCCACGGTTACTTCACACGTTCACTGCACGTTTAAAGCATCGGCTAAACTTTTTTTTGTGGCGCTGCGGCCCGACGCGGGCCATGGCCTCCTCATTCTTGAGGTTTCTAGATCACACACAACGACGCACCACAGTCGGTAGCACTCCTCTGGACGAGTGATCAGCTCGTCGCAGAGACCTCTACCTGACAACACACAACATTCACAACAGACATCTATGCCCCAGGTGAGATTCGAACTCATGATCTCTGCAGGCGAGCCGTCGCAGACCTACGTCTTAGACCGCGCGGCCACTGGTACCGGCCGGCTCAACTTTACATGGCAAAATTATAAGTAACAAATTTTGTGAAAATTAATTCTACACAATGTGGGCGAATCTCGTTATTTTTTCGTGCCAGATGATAAAATCCACACATATATTACAGTGAGTTACCAAAATAATGATAATAAATAATTTTTGTGCTATATACAGGAACTGACTGCGAAGTTAATGAATTGAAGTGAAATAAGATGTTATATTCTAAGATATATTCATAAGTACTTTCTGCCAAAAACTCATTTAGGGTTAAGCATTTTAAATTCTAAGGGCACAGTTAACATAAAATACAGTATAAGAATGTAGAATTATATGATTACCACAAATATCAATATGCACAAGATAAAAATTCAAACGTACGTACATTCGTTGAGGAAAATTCTGTGCATGCTACCTTCGGTCCCATGAAGAGCAACAGACCTCTTTTCTGGAGCATTTCACGCATAATTAATAACTCTGAAGTGTCTACGTATTATAATTTCGGTCTGTGAGAGACATAATTTATACAGCGAACATGATATAAAAATAACCCAGTATACTGCAGATGGAAAAATATCCAGTCTCTTTCTAATTCCGTAATAGAATGAATCCTTCAGTTTTTATTAATGAATCAACGTATACAACAATGACAACCACAAATAATATTAAATATTTTATTAATAAGTTATACAAATTTGTATTGTAGGCCTACCTACATACACACACACATGCAGAGGCGTAACTTCTCTAATAACATTTGGGAGGGGATGGGGGAAGGAAACATGAGTATTAGAAACTTTAATTTACGAAGCAGTCAGGCTAGTAAGTGGAGGAAGAGAGGTTTGAACCTGTCCTTGATATACATACACCCCTTTTTCTAACCCTCACCCAATAATTTTCATTTTCTTCTCTTCAGCTCAGTAGCCAAAAGAAAATTATTCTTAAGTACAAAAATTTGCGTGGGGGGGGGGGGATGTATCCAACCTTGCCGTCCCCGTCCCCCCAAGTTACGCCTATACACACATGCTTCAAATTTCAATGACAACCTCTTCCCATCGCAGTATCATCCTCAATGATACGGCACATTGGGAAACTGAAAGAACTGCTTTACAAAGGCGGTATAATTAGTGTGCTTCACTATCCATAAAAACATTTGTAATAACATGTATGTATAGGGTGAAGGCAGGAACACTTCCGAACTTTCTGTATCAAGACACGAAAGGGTTAAAGAGGCTTATACACACGGCCTGCGGTTATATTAAGAGAAGTACAGAAATATGAGAGATGTGAACTTACCAGTAATGTTGTCGCAGAGGATACGTGAGGTGATAATGCGCCCATACGGGCTGAAAAGGTTCTCGAGATCTTGCTGAGTCATGTTCTTTGGCAGCCCACTGACGTACAGATTTGCGCCTTTTATTGCTTCGCTGCTAGGCCGGGCGTACGATACCTGGAAGGAAGCAAAAAACGCACCATTATTCATGCTAACCACTTCTACATGCCTATGGACACTCTGAAGTCTACGTTGCTCTGAAGGAACTGTCGTCAAGTACAAAACTGTTCCTAGACCATCATCTAATTTTAAATTCCTCCCTTTGTTTTCTAAATGAATGAACAGAGACAATAATTAATGTTCGTTTATGGGCTTTTAAACTTCAAAGACGTGTTGAATATGGGAGAGAGACATTTGTTACAATGGGAAAAAGGAAATGATGTGGGGGAAGATCTACACGCTAATTTTACATTTCAAACAGAATTCGCCTAGTGGAACTGACGAAAATAGGGAAAGCTTTAGAAGGGATAGTTGCTCCCATCTCAGATTCTAACCCAGTGTGTATAAAGTATAGAGGAACATCATTATACGTGACAGAATTTGAGATAAACAGGGCCATCAATGTATCAAATCTACGACAAAACTTCGCTCATTTTAAGTGAATGACTTGAAGGACTAGGCTTTCGAAATTCGATTTTGAACAAAAAGAGTTCATAAACATCAGCATAAAATCCATGTGCTATTGGCACATTAACACAATTCATTACAGTGTCAGAACTTAGTCGAGTCTTTAATGAGTAATAATTGTTTCTTTGTTACAGAAATAAAGACCCCTACACCTTTTAACTTCGGACGCAGTGAGTTTACTAAAACAAAAGGCTGAATTAATAGGCCATTCATTTGACCAGTGGCGTACCCAGGAATTTTGTTCGCAAGGGGGGGGGGTCAACAAATTCAGTTGAGGACAGAGGACAGACAGAACAGGGATCTGGGGGCGGTAGCCCCCTAGTCAGGGGTTCTGGAGGCAGCTGTAATTTGGTACAAGAAATTTCATTTCATACAATGACATTTTTTTAATT
>Ga0123354_10000641_pt1 | contig 36828 bp, 36 predicted proteins | sample TergutLab28metaG_2_FD_97872 | JGI IMG/M metagenome (GOLD analysis project Ga0123354, IMG submission 97872) | Labiotermes labralis P4 segment gut microbial communities from Petit-Saut dam, French Guiana - Lab288 P4 | ecosystem: Host-associated > Arthropoda: Insects > Digestive system > Gut ... | reverse complement strand
TGTAAGAACCAATCCTTTCGATAAATTTTCCATCACGTGGAGCTCTGCTATCTGCGATCACGATGTGGTAAAACGCGTACCCTTTGCGACCGTGTCTTTGCAATCTAATTTTTGTTGCCATTTAAATGTACTTTAATTTGTTTGAAATTGTTATTAGCGGGCGCAAAGGTATAATAAAATTTTGAGGATTACAAACTTTGGCGTAACTTTGTAATTAATGAATTAAAAACAAAATTATGCTCAAAGTTGAAATTCATAAAGAATCGGGGTTTTGTTTCGGTGTTGTAAACGCAATTAAGAACGCTGAAAAAGAATTAGCCAACGACAACGACCTTTACTGTCTGGGCGATATCGTCCATAACAGCCAGGAAGTAGAGCGATTGCAAAAGAAAGGCTTGCGAACTATTAACCATGATGACCTGAAAGCGATGCAAAATAAAAAGGTGTTGCTGCGAGCGCACGGCGAGCCGCCTTCTACCTACGAGATAGCTCAACAAAACTCTATTCAAATCATTGATGCTACTTGCCCGGTTGTGTTGCAGTTGCAGAAAAAAATCAGAAAATATTATAGCGAATCGAACGGAAATGCTACCCAAATCGTTATTTTTGGAAAAAACGGGCATGCGGAAGTGAACGGTTTAGTCGGTCAGACCGAGGGGACAGCGATTGTGATTGAAAATAAATCGGATTTGGATCAATTGAATTTCGACCAGCCGATTTGCTTGTTTTCTCAAACAACGATGTCGGTCAATGACTTTCAGAATATTGTGAAAGAAATTCAAACCCGTATCAATCCGGAAGTTGACTTTAAATATTTTGATACGATTTGCCGTCAAGTAGCCAACCGGATACCCAATATCCGGGAGTTTGCCTCCTTGCACGATTTAGTCTTGTTTGTATCCGGAGAAAAAAGTTCCAATGGAAAAGTTCTATTTGCAGAATGTAAAAAAGCGAATGCCAACACTCTATTAATATCCAATCCGGATAATATCCAACCCCAATGGCTTGTCAACGCTCACTCCGTAGGAATTTGCGGAGCGACATCCACACCCAAATGGCTCATGGAAGAAGTGGCGGAAACCGTTAAATCACTTCAAGATCCACAGTGCTAATCCAGCCGACATTTCCGTCGGCGGTCACAATTTCGTTCCAAGCTCCTAATTGAGATCTCAATTTGACTTTTGTGCCTTCGTGCAGGATGAACAAGTCAGTGCCGCTATTGTCCGGCGAACTTTTGATTGTTGTTGTTGGCGCAAAGATAATCGCTTCGTTGCGCTGGGTCAATTTTTTCTTTTGATTATACGCAAAAACATTCCCAAAAATAACAATCACCAGCAAGCATATCCCTACAAAAAAGCCTAATTTCTTGATAATCGTCAAACGAGCGAAGAAAAAGATAAATAAACAGACGATCAGTAAGATGAAGCAAACGATACTTAGAAGACTCCAAGCGTCGGTACTCAACAAATTTTGAATGTCACGAAACCATTCAGTCAAAAAGAAGTCGCCCACCGGCTCAATTTTATCAACGGTTTTTAATTTAGCAATTTCCAAATTAAACCGTATATCGCCATTCCCCGGTTCAAGTAAAAGCGCCCGTTCGTAATTCAAAATACTTGGCGCAACTTTATTCAATTTATAATAGCTATTACCTAAATTATAATAGACAGTCGCCGATTCTCCATTTTCTTTCAGCAGTTTCTCGTACAAACCGACCGCCGTTTGAAAATCATTTTTGGCATACGCTTCATTCGCTTGTTTAAACAAATCGTTTTGTGCCGAAAGATTGAATATTGTGAAAAAAATCGTTAGCAGGATAAAAAATTGTTTCTTCATCTTCATCTTCTTCTCCTTTATTTTTTAATTGTATTTTCCATTTTGTCGATTGCCTGAACGGTTGCATCATATAATTCGTCCATTTTCCCGCTTTCTTGCGCAGGTGCAAACCGTGCAAACTCGGCGGTATCCAGAATATCTCTGAACTCCTGAATCAGATTTTCCGATGCGCCGTATTTTATAAGATTTGCATCTACATTATCCTTAGTCAGAGCTGATACCGGAATATTCAATTTATCGCTCAAATATCCCCAAACAGCTTTCAATGTTTCATCGTAAAACAATTCCGTCTTATTTTCTTTCAAGTATTTAGCAGATGTTTTTAATCGTTTCGAAGCAACCTTGTTGGCTTTCTTCGTTCGCATTAAAGCAATGTTTGCATTCTGAGCCACCTGTTTACGATAAATCCAAAACAAAATCAGAAATAATAAAGCCGGAATTATATAGAACAATAGATATTGGAATGTTCCAAAAAAGTAATCACCATCTTTGTGGAAATTAGCCAAATCCGTTCTGATATATCGAATATCTTTTCCAAGGAAACGGATATCTTCCTTATTTGTAGCATTGACAATAGGAGCGCTGTTGCCGCTGCCGGCAGGTCCTTGTACGACATGCAATTGATATTGGTCGGTTGTCAATGTTTTATAAGTTTCTGATTTTAAGTCAAAATAAGAAAATTCGGCTTTAGGAATGGTAAAATCGCCGGCATATCGGGGAATCGCATTATACTCAATGGTTTTTGCCCCATTCACACCGGATTGCGATACTTTTGTATTGTTTGTAATCGTTGGATCCATTACGTCAAAATCATTGGGAAAAGTGATTTCCGGATTTTTCACCAATTTGATATTGCCGTTTCCGGATATCACAATTTTAACGGTAACCGCATCATTTGTTTTTAGCTGATTGGCAGTGATGGAAGACGTCATTTTGTAGTCGCCAACCGCTCCTGAAAATGAAGCCGGCTTACCTTGTGGAAGCGGTTTCACATCAATCGTAACAGGACTCGACGTTAATGTACGTTTTACATCTTGAGTCATATCAAAAAAGTCGTCAAAAAAACTTCGCTGTCGTTGTTGAGTGCGAATCCGGGCTACAACATCCAATTTTCCGGAAGGAATTGTAATTTTCCCTGACCGTTGCGGATATAAAATGGTCTGTTTCAGAACGACTGATCGGTAATTACGACCATTGTAATTTTCCAACCCCCATTGCACGTTAGCGGGCATATCTATTTCTTGAGCTATAAATCCTTCATATTCGGGAAATTTAGGAGCGCCGTCAAATCCGGTAATATCAACTAAAGAATAAAGTTTGAAAGTAACTAAAAATCCTTCATTTTCATATACCGAATTTTTTGATACATTTACTCTTACAAAAACATCATTGGAAGAAACGCCTGAAGCAGCCGATTGTCCTGATTGACCTTGTCCTCCTCCCTGTTGAGCTGAATTGGCTGCCGCTGCCTGCGCAGCTTTATCGGGCGGCAATACTTTAACTTGGATTTCATTGGATTTATACTCGCTATTTCCTACTTTAATTGTTGCAGGAGGAATGGAGAATGTACCCTCTTTTTTTGCCGAAAGAATGTAAGTATAGACATTCGTTGATTGCGTGGATGATTTACCATTAATTATTGTTGTATATTGAGATTGATTCGATAAAGTAGGACCGAAGATATTATCAAAATCTTTGGTATCCGCTAAACGAATATCTTTTCCATTTTCACCTCCGGTTGTCAAGGTGTAATTTACTCGAAATTGCTGCCCAACTACGACCACTTTCTCCGTCGATCCTACAAACGTAATATCTTGACCGAAAATAGCCGGACTGACCAAGCAAAATGTTGTAAATAAGAAAAATAACTTCCTCATTTTTATTTTATTGTTAAATTACCAATTTTTATCTGTTTTCCGTTGTTTTTGTTGTTGCATTTGTTGCATCTTCACTTTTTCCTGCGTATCACGTTCATTTTGCATCATAGCATCCAGAATTTGTTCGGCGTTTTGTTTTTGCATCTGATCTTGATCCTGTTGTTGTTGCTGCTGCTGTTGTTGATCTTTATTTTGTTGCTGTTGATCCTTATTCTGTTGCTGATCTTTATTTTGATCTTTATTTTGCTTATCCTTCTGTTGATCTTTTTTATTTTGATCCTTATTTTTATCTTTATTCTGGTCTTTATTTTGCTGTTGCTGATTTTCCAATAATTTCTGGGCTAAAGCCAAATTATAGCGGGTTTCATCATCCAGCGGATTTCTCCGGAGCGCTTGCTTGTAAGCTTCAATACTTTTCTGATAGTCTTTACCACTCATAAAAACATTTCCGATATTGTGCCAAACCATAGCCGCTTTCTCTTTGTCTTTTTCATCTGACACAGCCGCTTGGTATTGTTCCGCCGCTTCGGGAAATTTATTCTGTTTGTACAGCGAATTACCCAAGTTATAAGCTGCATCGACCGAACGAGCGTTCGATTCCAAAGCTTTTCGATAGGCGATCTCCGCTTCGGTATATTTTTCTTTACTGTATGCTTTATTTCCATCCCTCATTTCTTTTCTCACTTGCTTTTGGGAAAAAGCAGAAATAAAAACGACAAAAATAAAAGACAATGTTATAATTATTCGTTTCATATTTATATTATTAACTACCTGTAGTCCAAAATCCTTTTGAAAACCTACTCATTACTCGGTTTCTTCTATCAAGAACAAAAAATTCTACAACCAGAACAAATAATAAAATCCACGCAGGAATCTGATATTTTTCATCGAAAGAAGTATAAACTTTGTTATCCACTTCCGATTTTGTCATTTTGTCCAATTCTTTTTGTAAAACTTTCAAAGCATTATTCGTATTGTCGGTTCTCGCATATAGACCGTTTCCGGCAACAGCAATTTCTTGACACATTTGCTCATTCAAACGGGTAATCACCATCGCTCCATCTTGATCTCGCTGGTAACCGTTTGTTTCCGGAATAGGAATTGGTCCCCCCTGCTCAGAGCCTACGCCCAATACATTTACACGAATGTTTTTTTCAACGGCAGCTTTTGCTGCGCCAACGGCGTCATCCTCATGATTTTCTCCATCCGTAATTAAAATGATAGTCTTTTCTGTTTTCTCATTAGGAGTAAACGACCGAGTCGCCAAGTTGATAGCCGCCCCGATAGCTGTTCCCTGAACAGGCACCATCGCCGGATTAATGGACGACAAAAACATTTTCGCCGATACATAATCCGAAGTAATGGGCAATTGAATATAAGCGTCTCCGGCAAAGACAATCAATCCGATTTTATCGTTGTTTAAATTATCTATTAATCTGGATAATATTTGTTTGGATTTTTCCAAACGGCTGGGCGTAATGTCTGTCGATAGCATGGAGTTCGATACATCCAAACAAATCATGACTTCAATTCCCTGTTTTTTGGAAGTTTCTAACTTGGAACCGAACTGAGGTCCTGCAATCACTAAGATGAATAACGCAAGAGCGGCAAACAATAATCCGAATTTTAAATATTGCTTTTGGAGAGAGGCATCCGGCATTAAGGCGCGAATAATTTTCCGTTCGCCAAACCGCTTCAGATTCCGCTTCTTAATATATATTGCATATAAAAAGAGCGCAAAAAATGCCGGCAGCAAAAATAATAAATACAAATAACCCGGATGTTCGAATCTAAACATAAATAAATTATTTTATGGTATATTCTTTAATAATGTGTATCGCAACAACAGCTCCAACACGAAGAACGACAATCCAATCATTGCAAAGAGACCATATTCTTCGTATTTTTTACTGTATTCCTGAACACTCATTTTTGTTTTTTCCATTTGATCGATTTCCTGATAGATTTCTTTCAAAGCTTTATTGTTGGTAGCCCGGAAATACTGTCCACCGGTAATCTGAGCAATCTGAGTCAATATCTTTTCATCGATTTCAACTTTCATCGGCATAATCCGGACACCTATAGAGGTTTGAACCGGATAAGGCGCTTCCCCCATCGTACCTACGGCAATAGTATAAACCCGAACTCCAAATGTTTTGGCAATTTCGGCGGCAGTGAGCGGAGCGATTTCGCCGGCATTGTTTGATCCATCGGTCAGCAGAATGATTACTTTAGACTTCGCTTTGCTATCTTTCAAACGGCTGACTGCGGTTGCAAGTCCATGACCGATAGCTGTCATGTCTTCAAGCATACCGCACTTCACGTCGTTCAGGAGGTTTAAAAGAACTGCATGGTCGAGAGTCAGCGGACATTGTGTGAAACTTTCTTTGGCAAAAATAACCAACCCGATATTGTCGTTCGGACGTCCGTTTATGAACGAGGCTGCAACTTCCTTAGCTGCATCCAACCGGTCGGGCTTCAAATCCTGAGCCAACATCGAGGAAGATATATCCAAACTCATCATAATGTCGATTCCTTCGGTTGTAGCCGTACTCCATTTGTTAGTCGTTTGAGGACGAGCCAGGGCTATGATTAAAAAAGCAAGCGCTAACATTCGCAGGATAAACGGAACATGACGCAAAAAAGTCCGTAGTGTATTCGGCGCTTTACTGAATCCTTCAATGGATGATAATTGGATAGAAGCCTGCGATTTGCGCAGTTTCCAAATATACCACCCAATCATCGGAATAAGTAGAAGCAGCAATAAAAAATATATTGGATTTGCAAAACTCATATTCAATTTTTAGTTTTCTTTTTCTTCATTTGTTTCACTCTTCTCCTTTTTTTCCTCCGGCGACGCCTCTTCCGGTTTTGTACTGTCAACGAATAGATAAGCATTTTTCAAGCTTGATTCGTTTTCGTCGGGAAGCGGTTTGTATTTGGCGAATTTCACATAATCCGCCAACAGAAGGATTTGTTTCAGATTATCGTAAGCCGAATCGGTATTGCTGCATTTTTTGATGTTGTCTAATATTTCACCCGACGTCATCTCCATAGCTCCAAAACTAAAACGGTCGCCCATATATTTCCGTAACGTATCGGTTATTTCGGAATGATATTCCTTTATTCTCCCCATTTGCCATAACTTTTCTTCCCGTATGGCATTCAATTCACGGATAGCGCGAATATACGGCGGTACGTAAGGCTCTTCTTTTTTGAAGGGTACTAACGATTTCTTATTAATCAAACGATAAATGATAAAAATAGCCAATGCTATTAACGCCAAGATTGTTAAAATCAACAGAATGCCTGGGAGATAATCCATTAATACAAATTGAGGAGACCGAACGCCCTTGATGTCATAAAATCGTTTCGAAACCGTATCAACCGGAAGCGTCGAAACTTTTAGCGCAAGTTCGGCAGAATAAGCGGTATCCGTACCGGATATGGCTTTAAAAGGCGGCAAGAGATATACAGCAGAATCAAATGCAGTTATTAAATAATCGTATTTCATCTGCACCCGACCGTTTCCGATATCGACTGTATCAATTTTAGAAATTCCAAGCACTTCTACGCCGGTTGTCAGTGTATCGGAAATCATAGGTATTTGAATGGGTTGGCTTTTATTTGCCGCAATTTCCAGATGGATTTTTGTCTGCTGCCCAATCATGATATTCGTCGAATCGATTGTCGCTTTTATTACAGTTTGAGCAGAAAGAGAAAAAACGCTAATCCACAGGCACGCGAGCAAACCGGCAAACGCCTTTATCCGATATCTATTTTTTATTATTTTCATCAACTACGTTTTTTAAATAATCCGATCAAAGCTTTCACATAATCTTCATCCGTGCGAATTGAAACAGAGTCAACACGGCTTCGTTTGAAAGCGTCGTTCATTTCCGTCTGACGCTTTTCCCACCAGCGTAAATACGCTTCACGCACTTTCCCTGAATCGGTATCTACATATTTTTCTTTACCGCTTTCTGCGTCTTTAATTTTCACCAAACCAACTTTCGGCATCACAGTTTCCCTTTCGTCGAATACTTGAATCGCTACCATGTCGTGCTTCTTGTTCGCAATGGTTAAAGCGTGTTGATAATCACCGGTATCAATATAATCCGAAAAGACAAATGCCGTGCATCTTTTTTTAATAGCGTTGGTGAGATATTTTAAAACTCGAGAAATGTCCGTTTTAACTTCTTGCGGCTCAAAATCAATCAATTCTCGTATAACATAGAGAATATGTTTTCTCCCCTTTTTGGGCGGAATGAATTTTTCGACTTGGTCTGAAAAAAAGATTACTCCGATTTTATCGTTGTTTTGAATAGCCGAAAAAGCAAGTGTTGCAGCTATTTCGGTAATCATCTCTTTTTTCATGGTTTCGCGTGTGCCAAAATTACGACTTCCCGAAACATCCACCAAGAGCATTACGGTCAGTTCACGTTCTTCTTCATATACTTTTACGAAAGGTCTTGAATAACGAGCCGTAACATTCCAGTCAATATCCCGGATATCGTCGCCAAATTCATATTCCCGCACTTCCGAAAAAGCCATACCTCGCCCTTTGAATGCCGAATGGTATTGTCCGGCAAAAATATTGCTCGACAATCCACGGGATTTAATCTCTATTTGTCGTACTTTTTTTAAAAGTTCGCTTGTCTCCACGTTCTTTGAATTATGAATTATGAATTATAAATTATGAATTAAATGTGCAATCGCCCTATAATAATTCATAATTTATAATTTATAATTATTTACGGAACTTCTACTTTGTTTAAAATCTCACTGACAATCTCTTCCGATGTAAGATTACGAGCTTCCGCTTCGTAAGTTAGTCCAATACGGTGTCGAAGCACATCGAAGCAAACGGCACGGATATCTTCCGGAATTACATAACCTCTCCGTTTGATGAATGCATACGAGCGAGCGGCTAACGCCAGATTAATCGAAGCTCGTGGGGAAGCTCCGAAAGAAATCATTTCTCTCAGATTGGGAAGTCCGTGTTCCTGCGGAAAACGAGTAGCAAACACAATATCAACGATGTATTTCTCGATTTTTTCGTCAAGATAGACTTCGTTTACAATTTTGCGTGCGTCCAATATTTCCTGTTTCTTCAAAACCGGTGTGATATTGGGTTTTATTCCGCCGATATTCTGCCGGATAATCAATTTTTCTTCATCTTTTTTCGGATAGTTGATGATTACTTTCAACATAAAACGGTCAACTTGAGCTTCAGGCAAAGGATAAGTTCCTTCCTGTTCGATTGGATTTTGCGTAGCCATTACCAAAAAAGGTTCGGGAAGCTTATATGTTTTTTCCCCAATGGTTACCTGACGTTCCTGCATAGCTTCCAACAAAGCGCTTTGAACTTTAGCCGGCGCGCGGTTGATTTCATCAGCCAAGATAAAATTAGCAAAAACAGGTCCGTGTTTTACTAAAAATTCTTCTTTCTTTTGACTGTAGATCATCGTTCCTACTAAATCTGCCGGAAGCAAATCGGGAGTAAATTGAATACGACTGTATTGGGCGTCTATTAAAGATGCCAACGTTTTAATCGCCAAGGTTTTTGCCAAACCGGGGACACCTTCCAATAGAATATGTCCGTCGGATAACAGACCTATCAATAAGGATTCTACTAAATGCTTTTGTCCGACGATTGTTTGGTCCATGCCCATAAAAATCATGTTGACAAAACCGCTCTTACTTTCAATTTTCTCATTAAGTTCTCTAATATCAACTGTTTGACTCATAAAAAAAAGTTGTTATAGTTTCTAAAACCAATATTTCATTTTAACGATGCAAAAATATAAATGTTAAATCGTGATTGAAATAGTTTTCAAGTTAAAAATAACTAATTAACTATTCCATTGCATTTAAAAAAACTTAAGGATACTTGCGAGCTACGTCCTTAGCCTTTTGTATAGATGCAGGATCGTTGGAATTGATGCTGTATTTATCGGCAGGCGGAATGGAAATCGTTGCTCCAACAGGCAAAACATTTGGATTGGATATGATTGCTCTGTTTTCCAAATAAATATAAACCCAAAACACTTTATTTCCATATTCTTTCTCTGCAATCGACGCTAAGCGTTGTCCTGTTTCGATAGTCATTTGCTTGGATTTTTCAGAGGTTGCAGGGGACGCTATTTTTTCGGTAGCGTTCTGTTCTACCGGTATTTTTTTCGAAGCCATACTGTCGGTTAGAACCGGAGAAGCTGTTGAATCGTTTTTTTGAATCGGCGCTAATGCCATTGTTTTCGGCAGGGATAATTTATTAAAAATACTTGTTCCATAAAGTTTTGAATAAATAATATAACCTACCGCTATCGCTAAAAGAACGGATAGAATAAAAATGATTGCTCTCAATGTATGAAGTTTTCTCCGAATTTTGAAATATTTTTTCCGATAAACATGATGCGCTTCATAATCGCGACAATTGAAACAATAGTTTTTCACTTCCCGTTTATTCTTTGGCGTTTCTTCCGGAATGACTTCTTCATTTTCTTCCGCCGGATCATCTTTTGGCTGTTCTTCTTCAAAAATCGGCTCTTTTTCTGCAAGCGATTCCGATTCCGCTTTATAAGCAATATCCCCCTCTTCATCCGTGCTTAAATCGGAATCATCCGTATTTAGCTCGGAGTCTTCGGAATCGTTTTCTATTTCATCCGGTCGGGATTCGCCTTCTATTTCAGTAGTTTCAAAAAAAGCAAAAGGTTCGTTGACTTTTTCCGCCAACTTTTTATCGGACGTAAACGCAACTTTATAATGGGCGGGAATTAGGATTCGTTCACCGGTTGTCACATTAATACTTTCTCTATTTTCTACCGATATTAATTTAAAAGTACCTAAATCCTTTATCTTTACCAGTCCGCTTTTAATCAGTTCTTCATTCAGTACTTCAAAGTATTCACGAAGAAATATTTCAGCTTCTTTTTTAGTGATAGCCATTTTTTCGGCTAAGAGTGCGGATAAATCCTGTAAGTTAATTCTTTCGTTCATGGGTTCAATTCTTTGAGTTTTTTATTCAAAGTAACAGAAGTTCGATATTTAATAACTAATTTGGGAGGAACCAGCAGTTTTTTACCTGTATTCGGATGAATACCAAAATGTTCCTGTTTTTTCTTCACTTCCAGTGTCCCAAAATTCACAATAGAAACAAGGTTGCTTTTAACAAGCTCTGCAGTAATTATTGAAGTTGTTTCATCCAGTCTTTTTTCAACTTCCATCTTGGACAATTGTAGCCTTTGCGCCAAAGCTGTGAGTAATTCGGAATAATTCATACATTTACATTTGTTTGATATTAATTATTTTCTATACTTCCAAATAAATCGAAAGATTGCGTCCCAATGATTTTCACCGGATAAAACATGCCCGGAATTAAGACTTGGCTTTTTTCTATCAATACTTCCGAATCCACTTCCGGAGAATCAAATTCGGTTCTACCAATATAATAAGTCGCTTCTTCCCTGTCAATAATTACTTTCAATGTTTGTCCGATTTTACTTTCACCGATTTCCATAGCAATTTGTTCCTGCACAGCCATTAGTTCGTCCATTCGCCGGTTTTTTATTTCCGGATCAATGTCGTCTTTATAATGCTTGCAGGAATAAGTTCCTTCTTCTTCGGAATACATGAATGCTCCCAAGCGTTCGAAGCGCATTTCTTTTACAAAATTCAATAAATCGATAAAATCCGCTTCGGTTTCACCGGGATGTCCCACCATCATAGTGGTACGGAGATGAATGCCCGGCGCTTCCCGTCGAATGGCTTGCAACAACTCGCGGGTTTCTTTTTGCGAAATATTGCGACGCATTTGTTTCAGCATAGCATCGCTACTGTGTTGCAGAGCAATATCCAGATAATTGCAAATATTCTCGCGTTCACGCATTACGGTTAATATATCCATTGGAAACATAGCCGGATAAGCATAATGCAGACGAATCCATTCAACCCCTTTTATGTCCGATATTCGTTCGAGCAGTTCCGCTAAATTACATTTTTTGTAAATATCTTTTCCATAATAAGTTAAATCCTGTGCAATCAACTGAAATTCTTTCGTTCCCTGCTTAACCAGCGAACGGACTTCCGATAGAATTGCATCCATCGGTTTTGATTGGTATTTCCCTGTAATCAACGGGATTGAACAAAATGAACAAGTCCGATTGCATCCTTCCGCTATTTTAAGATAACTATAATGAGTCGGAGTAGTCAACAAACGTTCTGACGCCAATTCCTGATGATAGGTTTTTCCTAAATCGGATAAAAGTTCTTTCCAATTGAATTTTCCGTAAAATTTATCGACTTCAGGCATCAATTCTTGGAGTTCTTTTTGATAGCGTTGCGACAAACATCCCATGACAAAAAGTTTACGGAATTGCTTGTTTTTCTTTGCTTTTCCAAATTCGAGAATCATCCGGATCGATTCTTCCTTAGCGCTCTCAATAAATCCGCACGTATTAATAACGACAATATCGCCGCGAGGAGTTTCGGGGTCGTGAGCGACAGAATAGCCGTTAGCAGCAAACTGACGCATCAACAGTTCCGAATCAACTAAATTCTTGGAACATCCTAAAGTAACAATATCGACTTTACTTTTTATCATCCTCTCCAAACAGGGAATTGACAAATTCTCTTTTCCGGAATACCTGCAAATCTTCCAATCCTTCTCCTATGCCAATGTATTTCACCGGGACTTGCAGTTGATCGGATATTCCAATCACTACTCCTCCTTTAGCCGTACCATCTAATTTTGTGATTGCCAATGCTGTAACTTCCGTAGCTGCTGTAAATTGCCGAGCTTGCTCGAAAGCGTTTTGTCCGGTCGAACCATCTAAAATCAACAGAACTTCGTGAGGCGCATCGGGAACCACTTTTTTCATAACATTCTTTATTTTAGTCAGTTCATTCATCAAGTTGATTTTATTGTGAAGGCGTCCTGCCGTATCAATAATCACAACATCGGCATGATTGGCAGCGGCAGAACTCAATGTATCATAAGCAACTGAAGCGGGATCTGCGCCCATTTTCTGTTTGACGATAGGCACTCCTACCCTTTCACTCCAAATGGTTAACTGTTCCACTGCGGCAGCCCGAAACGTATCGGCGGCGCCCAGATAGACATTTTTTCCATTCTTTTTAAAATGATATGCTAATTTACCTATGGTCGTAGTTTTTCCAACTCCATTGACTCCTACAACCATAATCACATAAGGCTTATTGCCTTCGGGTAATTCAAAATCATCGCCATCTTCGGGTTCATTGCCGGTTAACATAGTGGCTATTTCTTCACGAAGAATAGCCGAGAGTTCTTTACTATCAAGATATTTATCGCGGGCAATTCGTTTCTCTATCCGTGAAATAATCTTCAAAGTCGTTTCCACGCCAACATCCGAAGTAATCAAAACTTCTTCCAAATCGTCCAAAATAGCTTCATCTACTTTTGATTTTCCGGCAACGATCCGGGTTAATTTGGAGAAAACATTTTCTTTTGTCTTGGATAATCCTTTATCCAGGTTTTCCTTTTTGTCTTTTGAAAAAAAATCTAAAAGCCCCATTATGGTGATTTACTATTTATCATTTATTATTTACTATTTACCATTTGATTGCGGATCATCTGCAATCCTCTACAAAGATACATAATATTGATAGAATAAAAAAACTTCCTTTTGACAGTAATTATCGAAAGGAAGTTCTTTTCATCTATACGTTATTTTCAATTATTTGAAGTAGTCTTTAACCGCTTCATTAGGAATCATTTCTTCTTTAAAGGTATAAGCTCCTGTTTTCGGTGATTTAATCATTTTTATCACCTTTGAAAACGAACGTCCTTCGGACTTTTCGCGGTATCCCGCAACGGTTTTTTTTGCCATGACTTATCGAATTATTTAATTTCTTTATGAACAGTTACTCGTTTCAGAACCGGATTGTATTTTTTAAGTTCCAAACGTCCGGTAGTATTCTTTCTGTTTTTTGTAGTAATATACCTTGATGTTCCGGGCAAACCGCTTTCTTTATGCTCGGTACATTCCAATATTACTTGTATTCTGTTTCCTTTTGCTTTCTTTGCCATTTATAATGCCTCCTTCTTTTTATAAACTTACATATCCTTTTTCGGCGGCTTTTTTAATAGCCGCATCCAACCCGATTTTATTAATGGTGCGTAAACCATCGGCAGAAACGCTTAAGTCAACCCAGCAATCCTGTTCTACCCAATAGAATTTTTTAGTGAACAAATTAACATCAAATTTGCGTTTCGTTCTGAGATTCGAATGTGCAACATTATTGCCCACCATCGCTTTTTTCCCTGTTATTTGACAGATTTTTGACATCTTATTTATCTTGTTTTATTTATTTTACTCCTTTAATTTACAAGTTTGCTCCATAACGAGCGTGCAAAGGTAAGAATTATTTTTTATTTGAACAATTATTTATGAAAACTTTTGGGTAAGATGACCGAAGAAAAATTATCAGCTGTTCAGCTGGAACTTGATTCAGGCATGAGTATCTACCGTATAGCGCTTAATGAGGAGATAAGCGAAGCCGTCAATAAAATTTGCGATACGGTTAACGACACAAATACGGTTTATCCCGGTACAAATTTGAGGCTATCCTTCAAAATCGCGACATTGCAGTATAACTTCCACCATGATATACTTTCATTTTAAATAGCCTCCATTTTTACAGCAAATATCATAAATATCAAGCAATGCCCAATATTTGTTGTCTGTATGCAACGCCTTGACGGGCAAAAAGCCTCCCTCCAAGCCTTGAGAAGAGGAAAGAAATCCGAAAGGAACAATGTTCTTAACTTTTTGATAATCAAAGTTTTTAAGATGCTGCAAATACATTCGAAAGTGAAACGATTGGTTCTCATTTGTTATTTTCTCTACAATTTTTCTTCCGCCGCCAGCATCATCAGTAAAAACGATTGCGCTTCGGTTGATGTGCCCGGTGAATTGAAGGAAGGCGAACCTGCCGCTCCCTGCACGTATCCGTATTCATCCGTTTTAGATAAAGCGCCGGTTTTCATTTTCCGTGCAAACTCCAAGTATTTTTTATCAATTGCGCCGGTTTTTATGCTTTTGAATATAGCGAAAGCCGCCATTTGTGAAAGATTTGTTTCTATATAGGAATCCGGTTCGCCTACAAAATCATTGAATAAACCGTCGGGACGCACGTTGGCTTGCAATCCTTCGAGTAATTCGGTCAAGTAAGAGGCAATTTCAGTTTTATAGGCTTGCTGTCCGGCAGGCAACCGTTCGTAGATGAGAGCAAACGATGCCGCTGCCCAGCCGTTGCCGCCACCCCAACAATGCGCATCGATGAAACGATTTTCATCATCGCTCCACCGGTGTGCATAGAGTTTTTTATCCGCATTCCACAAGCAGGTACGGTAGCCGCGAATCTGTTTCAAACATTCGTCGTAATCACCGTAGGCAGCCAGAAACGGAGGAAGCATATAAATCGCGTCGCTCCAGATTTCACGTGCGTTATTGATATGATAAACAGCGCCCGCTGCATTTCGAGGCGCAATGTTTTTGCAGTAATTGTAAAGCTTGTCGGCAGCTTGCTTATACTTTTCATCGCCAAACAGTTCGTGGCATTTCAATATTCCGTATCCTGCTGCAACAGGGTCGGTAACGCTATGTTCGGAACCAAGCATGCAAGTGCGTCCATCCGGCGTTTGTCGTACCAATGCTTCATGTACCAATAACCGAAGCATATCGTAATCGGCGCATTCAATCATAGCTTGTATAGCAACTCCCTGTTCCCACGCAGCCCGTTGCATGGCTAACATTGCATTTCTCGCTTTTTCGGCAACAAGGTTGTCGCTTTGCTTTTTTGCCGGCGAACCTCCGGATAAGCTGCAACTTCCAAGCACAACTCCGGAGAACGCCAACGACGTATTGCGAATAAAATGACGACGGTTTATCATATTTCTAAAATGTTAATTATAAAGGATATTCATCAAAGTTGTACAAAACGGTCGAAAGATACCGTTCTCCTGTATCCGGCAATATCGCGACGATATTTTTTCCTTTATTTTCAGGCATTTTAGCTAATTGAAGCGCAGCATATACTGCTGCTCCCGAAGAGATACCGACTAATAATCCTTCGATTTTCGCCAGCTCGCGTCCGGTGCGTATGGCATCGTTGTTGGTTACTGTGATAATTTTATCAACCGTCGAAGCATCATAAGTCTTTGGGATAAAACCGGCTCCGAGACCTTGTATCTTGTGAGGCGCCGGTTTTCCTCCTGAGAGGACAGGCGAATCCGCAGGCTCTACGGCTACTATTTGCACCTTGGGTTTAAGTTCTTTAAGCCGTTTTCCCACACCGCTGATGGTTCCTCCCGTGCCTACGCCGGAAATAAAAATATCTATCGTTCCATCCATATCACGCCATATTTCTTCGGCGGTTGTCCGGAAATGTACGGCGGGATTGGCAGGATTTTCAAACTGTTGTAAAATAACCGAATTCGGAGTTTTAGCTTGTAATTCGATAGCTTTAGCAATAGCTCCATTCATTCCTTCGGCGCCCGAAGTCAATATCAGTTCAACCCCAAAAGCTTTCAACAAGTTGCGTCTTTCTATACTCATGGTTTCAGGCATGGTCAATATCAGCCGGTATTTTTTTATCGCAGCGACATAAGCCAAGCCTATTCCTGTATTTCCGCTTGTCGGTTCAATGATTACCGAGTTTGGTTTTAGCTTTCCTTTTTTCTCTGCATCTTCAATCATCGAAAATGCGATGCGGTCTTTTACACTCCCCAATGGATTAAAATATTCCAGTTTACCAATGATACGCGCTTGAGCGTCATGAAGATTGGCGTATGCTCCTAATTCCAGTAAAGGAGTATTTCCAATCAAGTCCGTTAAATTTTTTGCAATTTTACTCATATTTTTATTATTTTATTTTGGTTCGACAAAATTAATAAAAAATAAATTCCAATGATATATTATAAAAAAATACTTACATTTGTCATTAAATTAGTTATCCACTTATGCGAATTGAACAAAATTACTCCTTGCTAAAACATAATACGTTTGGATTAGACGTAAAAACAAGATATTTCGTAGAATATGAAAGCGAAGAGGATTTAAAAAAATTGCTTCGCGATGAGTTTTTCTTTTGTCAGCGTTTTTGGCATATCGGGCAAGGAAGTAATTTGCTTTTTCTTGGCGATTATGATGGAATAATTGTACATTCCGCTTTGCAAGGGATTGAGATAATAAACGAAGATGAACATTCGGTGTGGCTGAAAGTGGGCGCCGGTAACGATTGGGATGCGTTAGTCGCTTATTGCGTGGAAAACGGATGGGGCGGTTTAGAGAATCTTTCGTTGATACCGGGAGAAGTGGGCGCTTCGGCAGTACAAAATATTGGCGCCTATGGAGCGGAAGTTTCCGAACGAATAGAAGAAGTGCACGCTTATTCGCTTAAAACAGGCGATAAACTAATCTTTTCCAATGCAGAATGCAAGTATTCTTATCGAAACAGTTTCTTTAAAAATCCGGAAAATAAAGGACTGTATTATGTTGTACATGTTGTTTTCAAATTGTCTAAACAACCGGAGTTTCGTTTAGATTATGGAAATATTAGCGAACGGTTAACAGGAATGTCGATTTCATTAAAAACTGTACGCGAAGCGGTTATCGCTATTCGAGAATCTAAATTGCCTAATCCTAAAATAGTGGGTAATGCCGGAAGTTTTTTTATGAATCCCTATATTTCTATGAAACACTTCCAACAATTGAAAAAGCAATATCCTACAATTCCACATTATCCGGTTAATGAAGATACTGTGAAAATTCCGGCAGCATGGCTAATCGAGCAATGCGGAATGAAAGGCAAAACCGTAGGCGGGGCTGCTGTTCACGAAAAACAAGCTTTAGTTATTATTAATCAAAACAAAGCGACTGGTTTGGATATTGCTTCGTTAGCCGAAGAAGTAAGCCAAGCGGTGAAAGAAAAGTTTGATGTTGAACTCCAACCGGAAGTGAATTATATATGAAAATGCGTTTTTTAGGTACAGGCACATCGACAGGAAATCCCGAAATAGGATGCCATTGTGAAGTTTGTACTTCTTCCGACGCAAGAGATTGGCGGTTTCGAGCTTCTGTTCTGATGGAAATCAATGGAAAACGGATTTTAATCGATTGCGGACCCGACTTCCGGATGCAAATGTTGAAAGTGATGGAAACGGACTATTTCACGGATTTGGATGCTGTTCTACTGACTCACGAACATTATGACCACGTAGGCGGTCTGGACGATTTGCGTACATTTTGCCGGAAAAACGCATTGCCGGTTTATGCGGAAAATTATGTGACGGAAGCGATTCATAGCCGGTTATCTTACGTTTTTGAAAAGCGGAAATACCCCGGAATACCGAATTTGAATTTAATTCCGATTACGAATCAACCGTTTTATGTCTCGGACATTGAAATTATTCCAATTCGGTTGATACACGGAAATCTGCCAATTTTTGGTTACAGAATAGGTGATTACGCTTATCTGACCGACCTCAAAACGATTCCTGAAGAAGAATTTGAAAAGCTGAAAGACTTAGATGTTTTGGTTATTAATGCCTTGCGTCTGCAAGAACATGTAGCTCACCAAAATATGCAGCAAGCCTTGCAAAATATTAAAAAAATCAAACCCCAACGGGCATACCTCACGCACGTCAGTCATCAATTGGGACTTCATTCGCTCAGAGAACAAGAATTGCCTGAAAATGTTTTTATTGCTTATGACGGTTTGGTTATTTAAAAAAAGTTCTTTACTTTTGCAATATAAATATAAGTAGAAATTTTGTTTTTGTAAAAATCACTTAAAAATCAAGTATATGAAATTCGTTGTATCAAGTAGTTCTTTATCAAGTCATTTGCAAGTAGTAAGCAGAGTTATTGCTTCTAAGAATACGATTCCTGTTTTGGACTGTTTTTTGTTTGAACTCCAGGAAAATTCACTAAAAATAACCGCTGCCGATGTTGAAACGCGGATGATTACTTCAGTTGAAGTTCATGAAGTTGAAGGCGAAGGCGTTTTTGCTATCCTTGCCAAAAATTTGTTAGATTCTTTGAAAGAATTGCCGGAGCAGCCTATCACTTTTGACATCAACGACGATACTTTGGAAACGTTTATTTATTATGAAAATGGCAAATATAATTTCATCGGTGAAAAAGGCGACGAATATCCACAACCGAAACCGTTGAAAGATAATGCAAATAAAATAGAGATTTCCGCCGATATTTTATTATCCGGAATCAGCCGTACATTGTTTGCTACTGCGGAAGATGAATTGCGTCCGGTTATGAATGGGGTTTTCTTTGATATTTCCGAAACAGATCTTACGTTCGTAGCTTCCGATGGACATAAATTGGTGCGTTTCACAAGTTTTTCCTCAAAAGGAATCGAGAAATCCGCATTCATTCTTCCTAAAAAACCGGCAAATCTGTTAAAAACCGTTCTTCTGAAAGAAACCGGAAGCGTAACCATTGCTTTTGATATTAATAACGCCTATATTACAATGGCTAATATGACTATCATCTCTCGCTTGATCGAAGGTCGGTATCCAAACTACAACGGGGTGATTCCCAAAGATAATCCGTTTAATGCGACGGTCGATCGTGTATTGTTTCTTAATGCCTTGAAGCGGGTAGTGGTTTTTGCAAATCCCGGCAGTACATTAATTAAACTGCAACTTTCTCAAAACAGTATGTTTATTTCAGCACAAGATATTGATTACTCGACCTCAGCCGATGAAACTATTGCTTGTGTTTATGAAGGAGAAGAAATCAGTATAGGATTTAAAGGATCTTTCTTGATTGAAATATTAAGCAATATTCCTTCTGCAGAAGTGATTTTGCAGTTAGCCGATCCCGCACGCGCCGGTTTGATGTTACCTGCCGAAAACGAAGCGGATGAAGATTTGTTGATGCTGTTAATGCCAATGATGCTGAATGATTAATGATTAAATAGTAAACGGTGAAATTACAATTAAAAAATCCTCTCGTTTTTTTTGATTTAGAAACGACAGGAACGAATATCGTTTCCGACCGTATCGTTGAAATTTCCTATTTAAAAATAGCTATGAATGGAGAGGAAGAAAGTAAAACGAGGCGTATTAATCCTGAAATACCGATTCCTCCACAATCTACCGCTATTCATGGAATCACCGACGAAGACGTAAAAGATGAGCCTACTTTTAAGATGATTGCGAAATCATTAGCCGCTCAGATTGAAGGATGCGATTTGGCGGGATACAATTCCAACCGTTTCGATATTCCCTTGCTGGCGGAAGAGTTTCTGCGTGCAGGCGTTGAGATCGATTTGATGCGAAGAAAGTTTGTCGATATACAGACCATTTTTCATAAAAAAGAACCACGCAATTTGTCGGCAGCTTATAAATTCTATTGCAATAAAGATTTAGAAAATGCGCACACTGCTGAAGCCGACACAAAAGCGACTTACGAGGTTTTGCAAGCTCAGTTGGAACGTTATCCTGATTTGAAAAATGACATCGCTTTCCTTTCCGAATATTCTTCTTTCAACAATCAAGTGGATTTTGCAGGACGAGTTATCTATAATGATAAAAAACAAGAGGTTATCAATTTTGGAAAATACAAAGGACGTTTAGTTGAAGATGTTTTTCAGGAAGATCCCGGTTATTACGGTTGGATTATGCAAGGTGATTTTGCTTTGCATACTAAAAAAGTTTTTACGGCGATAAAATTGAGAAAGAGATAACAAACAACGACAAGTCAACACTTTGAAGATTACTTATTATCCCATTTGAGCGGATGTAGAAAGCATTCCGCACGCGGCTAAAATGTCTTCGCCCCGCGAAGAACGAATGGTAGAAATAATTCCGTGTGAAGAAAGGTAATCCCGGAATAGAATCATATTCCCTACGTTTGATTCAGGCAGGTTTACACCCGGAATAGGATGATATTTTATTAAATTCACTCGGCAGGGAATGCTTGATAATAAGCGTTCTAAATCACGAGCATGCCGTCGATCGTCATTCACGCCGCCAAACATAATATATTCAAATGAAATCCTTCGTTGATGAGAAAAATCGTAGGATTTAATCCATTCGATTACTTTTTCTAAAGGGAACGCTTTTTCCGAAGGCATCCAGGAAAGTCGTTCTTCATGATAGGGCGAATGGAGGCTAATGGCTACATGGCAACTCGTTTCTTCTAACAAACGCTTTAGTTCCGGCAGGATGCCAACTGTTGAGACTGTGATTCGTTTGGGACTTAAAGCCAGACCGTATGTAGCAGTCATGATTTCTAAGGTTTTAAAAAGCTCGCCTTCGTTATCCAAAGGCTCACCCATTCCCATAAAAACATAATTGGACAACTGCCCGCTTTCGGGAAGTGAAAGAATTTGATTCATGATTTCGGAAGAAGACAATTGGGAACTGAATTTTTGTTTTCCGGTCATACAAAACAAACAATTCATTTTGCATCCTACTTGTGAAGAAATACAAATCGTCGCTCTTTCTTTATCCGGAATAAAAACTGTTTCCACAAATTTATTTCCTGCAACAGGAAACAAATACTTTCGAGTTCCATCCGTTGAATTTTGCACTTGCGAATAATCCGCACGCCCGACCTTATAGTTTTCTTTCAGTTTTTCCCTTCCTTTAAGCGGAAGATTGGTCATCGCATCAATCGTATCGACTTGTTTTTTATATAACCAATCCGCTATTTGGCGACCGGTGAAAGAGGGCATCCCCAACTCGTTAGCTACTGTTTCAATTTCACGCAGCGTTAGTCCTATTAACGACTTCTTGACCATTAATAAAAACGACTCCGGTTATCTTCGATAGTAGCATTTTCTTTTAATAAAGTGTTATTTTGAACAATTTGCGCAATTTTATAACTGTTTTGCATGTTCAGTTGCATCTTTTGAGTTGCTTCATCATACTTTTGATTCGTCTGATTTTTAGCTGTTAAAGATAGAACATACACTCCATTTTTACCTGCAAAAGGACCGGTAATCTTACCTACTTCCGAAGATACGGCTTTCACATTGACTATCGGGTCATCGCCGATTCCTGCAATTCGCGGAGTTGCAAATGTAACAAATTTCACTTCTTGTACCGTAGAATTCATAGCGGTTGCATAGCCATCTAACGAACTAAAGTTTTTCGCTTTCAAAGATTCTACGATTTGCGCCCCTTTCTTTTCGTTAATCAACTCTCTTTTCAATATATCAGCAACGTCTTTTAACGGACGGTAACCAGCCTTAAGCTCGCCTTCCACAGCAGCTACAATGAAATAGCCTTGACATTCGAATATTTCTGAAATATCGCCATTACTGTGACTGTTAGCCCAACGAATTACTTGTCTTGAATTTTCAATAGAAGAAATATTATTTTGATTTTCAAGTACTTGAACACCTGACTGACAAATATATCCTGCATCTGAAGCTGCCGACCTGAACTTGTCCAATTGATGATTTTTGGAAACATATTGATTTAGACTGTTGTACAATTTATTATAGGTATCCTGGCTGGGTGTCGTTTCCATCTGAATCACTCCAATTTTGTATTTGGCTACCGGTTTTGTTTTTTCTACAACTTGAATTAAATGAGTTCCAAATGATGTTTTTAGAGTAATAAGATCATTGATTTTAGCATCAAAAAGCGCACTCGCAAATTTTGCATCGACCCCTTTAACTAAAGATGCTTCCGTTTGCCAACCCATATCTCCGTTGGATTGACCGTTCGATTCAGCTAAAGCAACATCGGCAAACGATTTGCCGGAATGGATGGCTTGAATTAAACTGTCGATTTGGGTTTTAATTTTCGCATCATCTTCATTGGGGAAAGTTATCTGATTTACTTTTATTGAATCGGGAGCTTGCGTTACTCCAATCAATTTGTATAGGCTATAAGTCCGGTCTGTTAATTTCGGACCATCAATGTCTCCCACAGAAGCATGTTCCACAAACGTTTTTTCATCGCTGCTTAACTGTGAAGCGGAAACATAAGCATCTAAAAAAGGCGTATCCGAATTGTCGTTAATCACATCCACCGGATTATCTGCTTTTACCAGATCATCTTTTACTTTTGCTATCCGGGCGGAAACATCGTCAAAATCCGCTTTACTTGGTTGGATATTTACGGCAATATAACTAATTAGTTTAGCTGGCTCCTGTTTATAATTCTGCTTCCGTAAATCATACAGTTTAGCAACGTCGGCATCGCTTACTACGATACCTGTATCGGATATTGAATTATAAAGTTGAGATGTATAATTAAAGTCCACACTAACTGCATTATCATTAAAAGCAGCTTTAGCATCCAGCGAGTTAGCTACAATAGCAGAAACAAGGAAAGTAGAAAATTTACTATATAACTTTTGTTCAATAATGCTTTTTTCTAATTTTGGCCACATTTCTTTCCACTGCTGAAGTTGCCGCTGATAATCCTGTGGATACATCGACCAATCGTCCGATCCCACTTGTTGAAGAAATTGTATTACATCGTTTTTGTTAAATTCGCCTGTTTTCGGATTTTGAAAATTTTGTCGAATAACCGGTGAAATATTATTGCCTGAAATTAAATCTCTACGTTCATCGTCACTAACTACAAAACCTACTTTTTTGCTTTCATTACTTAGCAGTATCGAACCGACCGCTTGATCAAAAACCATTTGGCGAATTTGATTTTGCTGGTCTTCCGTAAGGGATGCACCCATACGGCTTTTGTAATTATTGGTAGCCGTTTCTAATTCATCATGAAATTCTTGACTACTAACTGATTGTCCATCAACACTAACTACTTTGTCTTTCGATTGACGGTGATACGTTGAACCCGACCGAAGAAAGTCGCCAATAATAAATGCAAATAAAGCAAGACCTACTACACCTACCAATAAACCGGCTTTACTTCTTATTTTCTCTAACGTTGCCATTGAATTTGTATGTTATTTTAAATTTTTTTTTTCAGAAATTGCGCACGAAGGTACAAAATTTTGTTGTATTCTCTATAATCTTTTCAATAATTTTTATTTTTCATTAACTTTAAGTTTGACTATTTCAATTTTTGTATGGGTTACGCGGAGTATTTTAAACTCCAATTGACCAATTACAACCGTCTCATTCAGTTTAGGAAAATTTTGATAGTGATTCAAAATATAGCCGGCTACCGTAATGTATTCATCCGATTCCGGAATATTCAAATCGAACATTTCGTTGAGTCGGTCGATTTCCATTCTTCCGGAAAGCACATAACTGTTTTCACTTAATTTTTTAGCAGTAAACAATTGAGTGTCGTGTTCATCTTCAATTTCTCCAAAGATTTCTTCAACTAAATCTTCCAATGTGACAATACCGGAAGTTCCCCCAAATTCATCAACAACCACGACCATGCTTTTCTTTTCGGCAAGCATCGTTTTCATCAGTTTGTTGGCAGCCATATTTTCAGGCACAACGATTAAGGATACAACGGATTTTGTCCAATCGACCGGCTGAACAAAGAGTTCCAACGAATGAATATATCCGATGATATTATCAATATCTCCTTCATAAACCAGAATTTTAGAAAATCCGGTCTCAACAAATTTTGAAGTAAGTTCGTTCAGTGAAGCCCGTTGGTCAACAGCGACTATCTCCGTTCGCGGCACCATACAATCCCTGATTTTCACCTGTGAAAAATCCATAGCATTCTGAAAAAAACGGACTTCCGTGTCCAATTCAACATTTTCGGGAGTTTCTTCAATCGTTTTTTGAAGGAAATAATCCAAATCGTGCCGCCCATACCGCTTGTGATCGGCATCGGATATTTTTACGTTAAAAATACGCAATATCAGAGTAGCTGTCCATGAAGAGAATTTAGAAAGCGGGTATAAAATGATATATATAATATATAAAGGTATAGCAAACAGCGAAAGGAAAAAATTCGGATCAACGCGTGCAACCGTTTTGGGTATAAATTCTCCGGCAAAAAGAATAAATAAAGTAGCAATTAACGATTGAACCAGCAAAAGAAGTAAATCGCCTGAAAAATAGGGCGACATCAAAGGCGTGAGTGCGCGAGCCATAAACAAACCGTAAATAACCAATGCGATGTTGTTACCAAGCAACATGCAGGAAATAAATTCGTTGGCGTTCGCATAAAACCGGTTGAGTATTCTGAACGTGAGGCTTGAAGAATTATTCTCCAGTTCAAAAAGCAGTTTGTTTGAACTGACAAAAGCAATTTCACCCGCAGAGAAGAATGCGGAAAATAGCAAAGTGATTCCTATTTCCAACCAAAGATTACTCATGGAATCTGCAAACTATCGGGACTTATTGTATTTTGTTGGAGCGAATCAGTTGATTCATCAACATTTAGTTCTCCTTTCCCCGAAAAAAGGAAAATGGGATTTAATGATTGATTGGCTCTAAATCCATTACGACCATACATAAAATTACCGTCAGCATTTGTTATTTTAACCAGTTGATACGTATAAAACGCTTTCCCGTCGTTAGAAGGAGCTTTTTGATTCCAAAACAGTTCGGAAGTTTCAAAAGTGGTTCCTTCCGTGTTTTTAACAACTACATTGCCAACGGCTCTCCATAATTCCTTCCTATCATAATAATAAGCGGTATCTGCAACAATACTTCCCTCTACATGAAAAAGAGAATCAAATCGTTCTACATGAATTCCTTTTGGAAAATACCAATACGAGTCTCCCGTATTTGAATACATGTCCCAAATTTTCGCCTGTAACCTGTAGCGAACAATTCCCGAATCGGAAATCAATGTCGAAATATTTTCCGTATGGACCATCGGTATCGTTTTTGCATCAACAGAAACCAAAGGCATGTTTTTTTTGCTATTATTGCAAGATATTGTTATTAAACAACAAACGAATAAAATAATTACTGTACTCTTTGTTTGAAGAACCATAACTCATTGAACGTATAACTAAGCGATATCTTAAAATATCGTTCTTCAGTAAGAATATTCAGTTCCGGCTGAACTACCGAGTATTCAAGGGCTAAATTGATAAAGGAACTCCTGCCTGTAGATCGCTTGTCCTGTATAGGAATACCTAAACCGAGATTGATTCCGTATTCATTATATTTTGAATCTTGTACCTTCAGGTAAGAATCGGTATAATACAATCCTGCCCGATAACGCATTTTATTCAGAAAATTACTACTGGTGCGGTTGGGTATTAATTCACCTCCGGCATTCACTTTCAATCTGTTATTAAAAGCGCCCGTTGCGTCGTAAAACAAGGCGTCCGCCCATCGCTGATATAAAACATCAGCGCCTACCGTCAATTTGCCCAACTTATTATAAGTAAATCCCAAACCGTACGATTCCGGCATTTCAAATCCCATACCTCTAAGAATCGTATCCGTAGAATTTACAATTGTTCCGGATGAAGGATCGCTTTGAATAAGTCCTTTCATAACCTTTCCTCCAAAACGTATTTTGGGTGAAAAAACCAAACCAATCGTCACGAATTTAAATTTTCCCACCGACTGATGATATTGTAATCCGAAATCATACAAAAATCCATACGGGCGAATAGTATCCGACCTGTTTGTTGTATAGGCGTTTGTGGTAGTGACGGTTATTAGATTGTTTTGTATATTATTGACAATATCACCAAATAAATAGGACAGTTTCACCCCAACGGATAACTTTTTCAAAAAATCGTATGAAAAAATAACATACACCTTGCTTAGTCCGCCGGTACCTGTATAAATATTTTGAGTCAGACCGTTATCAATCGGCAAGCGGGTAGTATCCATATAACTGTATCCTACGTAAGAAACCGGTTCAAAACCGGCTCCAAAACCTAATTTCCTTGCAAGAGGGAATTGCATCGCGAGATATTCCAAGTTTGCATTGTTTTTTTCTTCTTCGCCAAAACTGTCTTTTAACCAAGATATTTGACCGGTAACACCTAAATCAAACAGGAAAGTCATTGAATCAACCGATGAATAAGATGCCGGATTCATTGGGTTAATCATCTGTGGATTTCGTAATCCAAAACCAATACTGCCCATTCCTCGTTGAGAAATAAACGCATTATCCGCTAAATTACCATATCCGTACCGTGTATAAGGAGAATTTGTACTGTTCTGAGCTAACGCTATATTCGGAATAATTCCTAAGATAGCCCAAAGAAAAAACAATTTGACTTTATGCATATTCTTGTTTCAGAATTTCATTCATTTCTACCGAACTCAATATTTTTTGCTTGCAAAGATAAAAGAATATTTTTACTTATCAGTCGTTCGGCGCTATATTAACTTATTTTATTATTTATCTACCCTGAATTTATACATCCCGACAAAAAGCAAGTCAGCTTGTATGAAATGACAGGCGGAAAAGGTGGCGAGGCGATGTTGGCGCAAAAGGAAACCTTGTATCCCGCACTGAAAGGAGTAAATACGGTTGTGCATTTTGCTGGCGTTTTATTCAAGGCTCGCCCCAAAAAATTTCTTTCGGTTACAAACACGCTTTATTTCAACAATTTACTTGACGTCATATAAAACATTTGAAGATGGATTGGAAACGTTTTGGTTCGGAAAAAATATAAAGACCTTTTTTTCGTATCACTATTGTCTTTTTGCGTATCAAATCGTATCAAAAAGATTTTGCAGTAATTCACAATACAAATGTATTAAATTTCTTTTGCCGGTAATACAAAATGTCAAATGAACGACCTTGCTCTCGGAGAGAGGTTGCGCCTAGCGAGGGCGTTCCAAGGTTCAGCATAACATCTCGCCATAGTCATTAGATTGCGGAGATTCCGTTTTTTCTACCCATCTGCAAACCCTAATGGATTTGGTTTCGTAAAATACAACAATTTATATTACCTTTGCTTTGAATTATTCATTCATAATTCACAATTCCTAATTCTTATAAGTATGCTTTATCCACTGAAATTCGAACCAATATTAAAAGAAATTATCTGGGGGGGCGATGAAATTTGCCGCTTCAAAAATTTGTATCCGCTACGAAAGGGTATTGGCGAAAGCTGGGAACTTTCGCATGTTAAAAACAATGTATCTATTGTTGCAAACGGTGAGTTGAAAGGTAAGTCGCTTGAAGAACTGATTGAGACTTACGGTGATAAACTTGTAGGGAACAAAGTCCTCGAACGATTCGGAACCACTTTTCCTTTGTTAATCAAATTTATCGACGCCAAAGCTTCGCTTTCCGTTCAGGTGCATCCCGATGACTTGCTTGCAAAAAAACGGCACAATTCTTTTGGAAAAACTGAAATGTGGTATGTGATTCGCGCCACTCCGGACGCCTTTCTATATTCGGGTTTTGCACGGTCGATGACACCCGGAGAATATGTCCAGAGTTTGGAGGACGATACGTTTATCAGCTACTTGCAACGACACGAAGTACAAGCCGGCGATGTGTTTTTCCTGCCTGCGGGTCGAGTTCATGCCATTGGCGCAGGATGTTTTATCGCCGAAATTCAACAGACTTCCGATATCACGTATCGAATTTACGATTATAACCGGAAAGATGCAAACGGAAATCCTCGCGAACTGCATACGGAATTAGCTAAAGACGCCATTGATTATAAGGTATATCCCGATTACAAATTAAATTATAATTCCGAACAACAACCGGTTCATCCCCTTGTTTCCTGTCCATATTTTACGACCAATTTATTTGATGGGAAAAAAAATGACATCATTCAAACAACTCATCCCGACTCTTTTGCCATATACATCGGGCTGGAAGGTCATATACAACTGACCGACAACAACGACGGTTCCATCGAAATCCAACAAGGCGAAACCGTTTTACTTCCTGCCGAAAACAACTTAACAACTTTGACTTTCAAGGAAAAAGGAAAGTTATTGGAGACATATATTTAAGTTTACAGTTATTACTTTATAAGATATTTATTAAATTATTTTGCAAATTGTGAATAATTTTATATCTTTGTTCAAAATTTCAACAAATGTGTTGATTTTTCAAAATTTGTAATAAGTTACAATTCAAAAAAAATTGTGACCGATTTTTTATAAAAGTAATTTAAAAACTAAGTGTATGCAAAAAAACAAAAACCGTAATGAAACGGGAAGAAAAAGTTTGAAAATCAATTGGAGAAAAGAAAGTCTAAAATTATTAGGGGTAGCTATTGTTATGTTTTTTATGACTTCATGTAAAACGACCGCTTACTATCAAGTTTATAAAGTAAATCCGGTTGATGATCTTTCGAAGAACCTTAACTCTCTGGTATTTGAAGATGAAAATTGTAAAGTAGTATATAATTTTTGGGAAGAAGGAGGAAATGCAGGATTCAAGATTTATAACAAAACGGATGAGAATATTTATATCAATATGAAAGAGAGTTTCTTTATAAAGAATGATATGGCTTTTGATTATTTTCAGAATCGCGTTTTTACAAACTCGAAAAGTTATTCGTTGAGTGTATCCAACGGCATTATGGCGATGAATAGTTATACCGGAATGAATGCGATAGGATTAGGATCGTCAAAATCGGTATCGGGTAATAATTTTCAAGGTTTAAAGCAAACCAATACTTTTGCTGCAAGCTTAGTAGCGGCAATCGCTATAACTTCAGGAATAGCCTCAACAAATACAAAGAAGGAAACTTCTTCTTCCGGTTTTTCTACTGCATATAAGGAAAAGAATGTGATATGCGTGCCTTCAAAAACGGCTAAAATAATTTCTGAATTTAATATTACTAATTCACTTTACAGAGATTGCGATTTACTTAGGTACCCCTCCAAAAACCAAATAAGAACGTTAAAGTTTTCCAGTAGTAAAAGTCCTATCACTTTTAGCAACAGAATAGTTTACACTGTTGGAAATGCAGAAAATTCTTCAATGCTTGAAAATAAATTTTATGTGTCAGAAATAACAAACTATCCGAAAGACAGAGTGATAATTAATAAAGCCGAAACCTATTGCGGAGAAAAAAGTAAAACAAAAAGCGATTATTTTAACAATGCTTCTCCGAATAGTTTTTATATAAAGTATAATAAAGGAACGAATGAGTTTAAACATTAAATAGTTGCTATTTATAAGTTTTACAACACCTTTTCAGAAGAGTATAAAAAAAGATGAAAAAAATTATTTTATTTACAGCATTTGTTTTTATTTCAATTGCCTGTTTTTCTCAAGACCTCATTTCACTAAAAAGAGGCGCAAAGTTTGAAGTCATTGTAACGGAAATTACTCCTACCCTTGTACGATACAAATTATTTTCTGAGCCGAATGGAAAAGTTTATTTTGTGTATAAAGAGGATGTTGTCAATATCCAATACAAGGATGGGAGAGTAGAATCTTTCAATCAACCGTCAAGTCCTGTGATTGAAAATAAGGTAAATACGGAAGTTAAAAGTCAACCATCCAATAATAACAAGAGTAAACCGGTCAATTTCACACAGCCGCCAAGAAAAAGTAAGGGAAAAGATGTTGTGTATTTGAATAATGGACGCGTTATCCAAGGTACAATTACAGAGCAGGAACCAAATAAACCATTAGTAATCAAAACAGCGGATGGCAATGTTTTTACCTATCCAATGGATGATATCGATAAAATTGTGGAAGGAACCATCGGCTATAATGATAAGTCGGGATCGAGTTCATCGGGACTAAATCGCGGATACAAAGGCATCATTGATGTTGGATATTATTTGGGTGTAGGCGCTAACAAAATTAATCGGCTGGATTTTAATTTTATTAATGGGTATCAGATAAATCCTTATTTCTCATTAGGGATCGGGGTAGGATTTAATTATTACATTGTGGATGATTATTCAATAGAGCGAATAAACATAAATAAAGAGAATAAGTTTCTACTCCCGCTTTTTGCTGACTTTAGAGTTAATTTCATAAATGGACCGATTTCACCTTATTTATCAATGGATATTGGTTATTCATTGAATGCTTCAGATAATTTTCATGCTTTTGGTATTCTTGTAAATCCTACGATAGGCGTAAGTTTGAAAGTTTCGGAACGAAATGAAATACACATTGGTCTTGGTTATCAATTACAAGGCGTGAATAAATCGTACAATATAACAAATTGGTGGGGTAATTATAATTACCCATCGCAAACTAACCTCGAAGCAATCGCTATGAAAGTCGGGTTTTCATTTTAATAATAGTTGTTTGAAAACGGATAAGTGAAAACGAAAACCTCGCTATCCTTATCCGTTTTGTTTTTAATAACACCTTGATTATTTATACAACGCCCCATACGCAGTGCAAGCGCGGTAATCGGAACCTTCTGTGTCCGAGCCGTAAGCATTCCATGCCGTCGGACGGAAGATGTCGTCTTCCTCTACGTTGTGCATGCATACAGGAATCGAAAGCATGGAAGCGAGCGATATTAAATCGGCGCCGATGTGTCCGTAGCTGATAGCGCCATGATTAGCGCCCCAACCATTCATCACGGAATAGACATCTTTGAAATTTCCTTTATCTGTGATGCGAGGAACAAAAAACGTGGAGGGCCAGGTTTTATCCGTGCGTTTATCAATAATATCAAATACTTTAGATGGAAAAGTCGCAGTCCATCCTTCGGCGATTTGAAGTACGGGTCCCAAACCTTTCACCAGATTTAACCGGCACATCGTTACCGGCATGTCGGCTTTCGTTAAGAATTTGGAAGAGAATCCTCCGCCACGGAAATATTCCAATGAAGCGGGTCCCCATTTCGTAGCTCCCAACATCTTGCCAACTTCTTCTTCGGTGATTTCCCAGAACGGTTTCATAGCCGGATTATTGTTCCGCGTTTGTTGTCCTGAGCCGTCCAACGTGCAAGAACCGGAATTTATCAGGTGAATGGCTCCGTTTCTCAACGCTCCTTCGGGTTTCCAGCCGGTGGCACGTTCAATGGAGTCGGGACTCCAATATGTTCGCACATCGGCAAACATCTGGGCGGTATTCGTAAGCAGTTTTCCAAACAACATGGAAATACCGTTCAGGTGGTCGTTTTCGGTTGCAAAAACAAACGGTTGACGAATTCCATTCCAATCGAAAGATGAATTTAGTATGGCTTCGGAAAAGTCGCCGTTAGGCATAAAGTCCGTCCATTGCCGTTGCCCCTGAAATCCTCCGGCTATGGCATTGTGTCCCAACGCTTCTTCACCAAATCCCATGGAATTGAGTTTTTCATTGCCAATCATCAAATCCCGCATGATTAACGTCATTTTCACCACAAATTCCCAATCTTCCTCTTTCTGTTTCTGTGTACGTTGAATTGCTTCGCTGTTGTGGTCGGGCAACTCGTTCGGCGCACAGTTTTTCTTTGTCCATTCCAACGCTTTCTTAAATTCGTCCTTGTCGTAAATCTCCTGCTGTATCCGACGGGTAATTTCCGAACAATCGACATATTCGGCGCGTAATCCAAGATATTCCTGAAGAAAATCGGGATTCACCTGCGAGCCTGCAATGCCCATCGAAACGGTACCTATCGCCAGATAGGATTTCCCTCTCATCATAGCAACCGCCAGTCCCGCTTTGGCGAAACGTACTAATTTTTCCTGCACATCTTTCGGAATATCCGTAACGCCCATATCCTGAACATCTCTTCCATAAATACCAAATGCAGGTAATCCCTTCTGATTATGAGCCGCCAACGCAGCAGCCAGATAAACCGCTCCCGGACGTTCCGTGCCGTTGAATCCCCAGATTGCTTTAGGAATCAGCGGATTCATATCAATGGTTTCCGAGCCGTAGCACCAACAAGGAGTTACCGATAAGGAAAGACCTACGTTTTCCCGCTCAAATTTGGCAGCACAATCGGCAGCTTCTTTTACTCCGCCAATACAAGTATCGGCAATTACACATTCTACCGGAGAGCCATCGGGATAACGTAACATCTGTGTGTAAAACCGAGCTACATTACGAGCCATACCCATCGTTGTTTCTTCCAACGATTCTCTGATTCCTCTCCTACGTCCGTCAATGACAGGACGTATTCCAATTTTCGGATAATTTGTCATACTTTTTTAAATTATAAATTAGTGACGAGTGACGAGTGACGAGTGACCGGTCACTTGTCACTCGTTACTTGTTACTCATCACCATCAAATCTCGAATAGATATACCAAACAACTTTTCAGTAATCGAACTTAAACCGGCTTCATCACCAACAAAATGATAAACCGTATGTTTATGGCTCAACGATACCATCGGTTTCAAGAAAGCGGCAGGGGAAACGCTTTCCAATTCAAGGAAAGGTCCCATGATGCTTCCATCAGCCAACGGACCATCGTTGTAGGCATTCATTGCATCTCCGGTCAAGGGGTTTTTCTCCGGATTCCATTCCTGACTCAGATAAGTCGAATCCTTTTCCACATCAAACGTTATAATGGTTAGACGTTTGGAGTCGGGGTCATAATTACCTGCCATCGACTGGGTTCGTTTTGCATTCAAACCTATTTTACTGCGATAGTCGCCATCGGTCTTAAGAAAAATCATCCGGTCGGTAATTTTTAAGCGGTCGGCAGGTATTTCGCCAAAATAATTCGAGGTAACTACTTTACCCAATTCAGTCGAGTCGCCTTCGTTATATGGAACAAAAGTAAAGGCGTGAGGAGCAGGATTGAACATATCCAACATCCAGATACATACAGTCCCTGTTTCTTTCGTCCACTCAAAATCATTCCGATTCGTAATGACATTATCGGTCTTGTATCCTACCGCTTTAACATTCGGATTCAGTTGGATTTTTAAGCCGGATTCAATCTCGGGACGCTCAATTAAAGCAATCGAGCGATCGACTTGTAATTTCAGCCGGTTGCCTAAATAATTGGTTACTTCCATTTCTTTTTTGAAAGAAACTTTTTCGCTGTTAGCGAAAGTAACCGTCCATGGTTCAATATCGAACGGCTTGGGGGTATGCCAATTATCATAGATTTGTTGAGAATCGGGTTTGAAGAAAACGGAATACTTACCGCCTTCCGGTCCGAGCCAGAACCGGTTTTCTCCGCCGAAACCGTTCATGTGTTCATCAACTTTGCCCGCATCAAAAAATTTGTAATTGACAAATCCCATGCTTACTCCGTCCAATCCATCGGCAGTACTCGTAAAGACTTTCGCCTGATATTTCGCCGATACAATGATTTTTGATTGACCTCCATCGCCTGACAAAACAATCAGACTGTCGTCTTTTTGGGACAAATAGTTCAAATCGTACCCGAAGGTCCCTTTTGCATAATCCTTCATATTTTTTTCTTTTTTATTTCCACTGCATGAGACTATCATTACACTAAATACTATCAGCAGTAAATAATCAACCTTTTTATAATTCATAATTCATAATTCATAATTTATCATTAATAATTTATCATTTTTTTCACATTAATCGTACCGTATTTCACATTCAAAAACGGCTTGCCGTTCTTTAATCCCACATTCCCGAATCCGGTATCGGTGGAAAGAAACGAAGTGAAATCATTCCCAATTCTTGAATTAATATAAAGAATCCCATCGACGGCATCGTAGCGAACTCCTGTCAAACCTTCGAGCAAACCATAGCTCGACATTGCCCGTGCATACCACGAACCACATTCATATTCATTGAAAGGATTACGAATGCGTCCGTCGTAGCGTTCCCGACAAGTGCGAACAATGTCTAATCCTTTCTCCACTTCGCCTTCAAACATCAAATGGGATGCTACCTGATATTCAATTCCGGTCCATACTTCATCGCTGTAAACAAACGGCAGTTGTAATTTTCCGCCTTTAGGCCAGGTACACAACAACAATCCGCCATCGTCGCCCATGGCAAACGTTGGGCGTTGCGGATTAGCATGGTCTCTCAAGTCTTTTTTCAAATTGTATTTATACACAGAATTTAAATGGCTTTTCACTTTTGCTTTGTCAACCACATCGGGCATTCCGCATACCAATGAAATCCATGAGCCGAGAATACCGTCCGACAAACAACCTTTCCCATATTGATATTTTGGTCCTTCTTTTTCTAATATAGCCTTAGCTTCGGGAGAATAATCCGTCTGACCCGATAACGCTTTGGTAGGATCCGATGTATTCAAATCTTTCCACCGGATATCCTGAATAAAATATTCCCCATCGTACAATTTATTTTCCAAGTAATTTTTACTTTTAACCAATAAAGAGTCGTACCGGCTGACGTCTTCTCCCAACGCTTTGCCCATCAAAGTCATTGCTTGCAGGGCGCCGGCGTAAAAACTTGTACACATGCCATCCGGTCCCCAAAATTCAATATCATACGTGTTGTGATGCGGTTCTTCCAAAGCGCCTGTTTCTCTCGGATCCCACGTAGAGATACAATAATCGATGCTCTGTTTGATATCGGGATATAATTTTTTCAACCATTCCGTATTTCCATAAATTCGCCATTCACGATAGGCTTTCATGATTCCGCCCAACTGTCCGTCAGCGGCAGAATGGAAATCATGAACGACCGGACGGATAGGCAGGTTGGAACGAAAAGTTTGATGTCCCGCTTTATTTTGGCTTACCATAAACTCGGTTTCTCTCAATGTTCTTTCCATAGCAGGAAACAAATGAGGAATTGCTTGTGCATAATTCCATACGTGCGTACACGAGCCGGGGCAACAGCCCCAATTATCACCACAGCCTTCCCATCCCCACAAGCGACCATCGAATTGCCTCAAAACGGTGGGCGATTTGATAATGGATAAGTTAGCTGCAACGGCTTCCATTACTTCCGGAGGCAATGTACTTGCATAAAAAGCATCCGTGAATAGCTGTGTTTTTGCTTTCAAATCTGCGTAATTTTTTAGCCAGTAAGCCGAAACTTCTTGTATATCTTTGAATTTACTGCTGTACCAAGGTCTGTAATATTCATCATCAGCGGAAGCGGGACAACAAGCGCCGGTTGAACCTGCACAGCAAGCGGTAACATTGGGTTTGTCGGCATCCGTTTTTGCATCGGTTCCCATTCGTAGATTGGTATAGGGAACATACCAAGCCATGTATAGATTCACCGTTTTCTTTTCTCCGGGATTCAACCGGAAAGGTATGGACAAAGAAGCGCCCGGCGCACCCGACTCAACCGGTGCATTTTCTTTTATTATGCCTGAACTGATGTCGTTCCAACTCATCGTCAACGGATCATACCACGAACCCCTGAACAGGCAATAATTAACTTTTGTTTGAGGATCATCCGTAAAGATAGCAAAATCGCCTTGCAACCAAGGTTCTTCTTTCGTTCCTGTTTGAGACAGGATAAAACCATTCGTCATCGGACGGACGGCAGAAGTTCCTTTGTCGGGGACAGCCATGAAATTCCTGCCGGTATAAGAGAATATAGCATCCACCGGAGTTTTCCCCGTATTAACAAATGTATATTCAATGGCTCCTACCGGAATGCTCGAATTGTCTTCATCGGTTGGAATAAACGGACTCCAAGCTTTCATCTGTACATCGACAGGCAACTCGTTATCTTTTAATTCAATTTCGGCAAAGGGAAAGCGAGCCAGAAACGTATTGTCTTTGTTGAAACGGGGCAACCCCCATGTAGTATTTCCCAATCCATTGCTGGAACCTGTAAGTCCGAAGCGTTTCCAATCCGGCGATTGACCTTCCAACACTTTCGTTCCATTCTCCAATCCATTGATGTGTAGGGCTGCAAACACACATGGTTCGTTGAAAACCTCCGGACGGTGACGAACCGATAGATGGGAAATAGCTCCTGAACCTTCCACACAAAACATCCCTGCACCCATTCCTCCAATTGGAAAGGCGATACGGTTCAAATATTCGCCTTCATACCGGCTGTTAAAGGGTCTTTTATTTGTTGCCTGTTTTGTATTATTTCCTGTGCAAGCATACAGTAGCGGCAGCAGGGCTATTGCCCCGAATAAATAAATAATCTTTTTCATATACGTATTTTGTTACGAATTATGAATTATGAATTATAAATTATGAAACAAAGTAATTCATAATTTATAATTCATAATTCATAATTTTTAATTAACTTCCAATCCTTCCCAATCCGGTAGTTTCGGGAACTTATTATGCGGTTCCGTCTGATACCAATAGGCGACCGACGAAATATCGGACTGCTGCGGCAAATAACGTCCGCCCTGATGCCAACCCAAATCCTGAATCGTAACTTTCAAATCTTTTTCA